>OLHJ01000058.1_pt1 | contig 44808 bp, 42 predicted proteins | sample 1609491 | NCBI WGS metagenome assembly OLHJ01 (sample SAMN05416861, study PRJEB24817) | seawater metagenome | isolation source: Sea water | place: Canada:Atlantic | collected 2013-11
CGAGATGCTCAGGAGTCTCGTGGGCTCGGAGATGTGTATAAGAGACAGGCCTTATTATTTAAAACAAAGATAATTATATTCACACTATATTCACACTTTTATTATTAATAAACCCATAACAGATATTAATAGAAAACAGTATATTTGCTTTAAATATAGTAGATAACAACTACTTAGGTAATGATGGGGTAACCAATAAATAGTATAATACTTGATTACGGCTCAAGAGGTTACAAGTTTGAATCTTGTCGAGGTCACTACTAAAACCAACACTTTCCAATGATTTGGATTTTGTTGGTTTTTTTTATTTGCCTAATGTTCGCACTTTTTATTAGAATTAGACAAATAATTATTCAAAATACATTAACGATTTCCTTCCCTAGATATGTACGATTTTTGTAATGTTTTTCGTCGTAATTATATTAATCATTTATTTTAATGGTAGAAAAGTTTATGATAAACAAAAACAAGCTGAACAGCTTTTTGATAAGGCTACAAATGATGAGCGAGTAATTCTTCATTTAAACAGCAACAAAAAACTCAAACAAGAATATTAGCAAATATTTTATTCTTTTTATAGCTTAGTTTTATATCAATACTCTTTTGGGTGTTTGTATCATTCACATCAGTTTTGTGTACATTAAAATATTTATAATAAAGAAACCCTATGCTTTACGGAATTAACCTGCATAGGGTTCTTTTTTTACCTAAAATCTATACTAATCAAAAATTTTAGTATTCATATAATAATATTCTAACAACGAATTAAATATTATAATGATATAAAAGTAATATATTGGAATGTAAATTTCATGCCAGATTCGTTCAGTGATTAAAAAGTGTAGCTAAGATGCAGTTATGTTTCGATTAGAATAATTAATATTGTTTTACCTTTATTATCGGTTAGGAATAGGGGTTCTCAAACCCCTATTAATGTTAGAAAAGCCATCTCTTAACTGCGATGGCTTTCTTTATTTAGGATATTTTTCTTATTTCAAAAGGGGTTTTATAATTTATTGAGATCTTAATATTAGCTAACAGTATTATTAAAACTTAACTTTTAATATTTTTGAATAATTAATTCTAATATTTAAATAATTGGTCTATATTTTTAAAAGCTTTAAACTCCAAAGCATTATTTTCTGGATCTAATAAAAACATAGTTGCCTGTTCTCCTACCTCCCCTTTAAATCGAATATAAGGCTCAATTATAAAAGTTTGGTTTAGAGACTTTAACTTTTCTGAAAGTAAAACCCATTCCTCCCATTGTAGCACTACTCCAAAATGTGGTACAGGAACATTATGACCGTCTACTTTATTAGAAACTGGCTCTATTGAAGAATGGTGTATTGGTTTTTCGTGTAATACTAATTGATGTCCAAAAAAATTGAGATCGACCCACTTTTCATCTCTCCTACCTTTTTCACAACCTAGAATTTTACAATAAAAGCTTTCGCAATTAACTAAATTGTTTACGGGAATAGCAAGATGAAAAGGGTTCATATATGGTTATTTTTTAATTAAAATTCAAATGAGATTGGTATTACTAAATAATTTAAGCACTCAAACCGTATGATGAAATTTAGAATAATAATGTTTTAAATCATCGTATGGTCCTGTTTCTACAGCACACTTTCTCTTATATTCCCACTACTTTACTAAAGTACTAATTTTACAGCAATCCAGTTAATTTTTTCTTTTTTTAGATATTCTTAGATTATTAAAACAATTATTTGTATTTTTGTTTAACAAATTAATCTTTTTGTTAAACATTAAATAAATAATATTATGAAAAATCAATTTTTAGTACTCACATTAATATCAATTTTCACTTTTACAAACTCTTTTAGTCAAGCAAGAAATGAACTAAATTTTGGGCTTATTGGAGCAAATTATGAAATACCAGTTCATAAAGACATAACCATAGCCCCAGGAGCTTCTACAAATTTTGATCTTAACTGGATAACTCTTTATGTTAGAGGGAATTATTATTTTGATAATTTATTTAAAATAACCAGTCCATCTTGGGATGTCTATGGAGGTTTAGGTGCTGGTTATGCAATCTATAATGGAGATAAAGATAAAAGTAGTGATTTAGATATTGGCTTGCACGCTGGAGGAAGATGGTTTTGGAATGATCAATGGGGAGTATATCTAGAATTAGGTGGAGGAAGCACTCAGGGTGCTAATGGAGGAATTGGCTTGACAGTCAAATTATAATATAACTTTTAAATAAAATAAATCATGTTTAAACAATTTAACATAACAGACATACTACTTTTTATATCTGCCTTATCAAGTTTAATATTTTCGGAAATATTATTTTTTTCTGGAGAAAAACAGAACGCTGTATTCATAGGCTTGTGGGTTCCTTCTATTCTAGCATTTGGAATTTATCTAAGATTAATTAAAAACTCGAAAAAATGATAGAATTTATACCATATTTTGCAGGAATAATTACTGTACTTTTTGGCATGGCTTTTTACTTAGCACTACAGGAATTTAAAAAGTTAAAATAGTAATTGTAAAAAAGGCTATTCAAAATTGACAATAGCAGTTGTTGTGAAGCAAACCGGAGAAAAATTAGTTGATGAATTGATAAAGTACAATGAAAATTTTATCAATCTATCTTATACAAAAACTGTTGTTTTTATATAATTTCAGCACTTAAATCTGCTTGAAGAAGCTTGGAACAACGCTGTTTTAAATCATCGTAGTCGCCTGTTTTTACAGTACATTTTCCTTTATAATGCACAATAAGAGAACATTGTTCCGCTTGTTCTGGGGTATGATCACAAGCATATACCAACATATCGATTACATGATCAAAGGTATTCACATCGTCATTATATAAAACGATATAATGCTCGTTGACTTCTTTTTCAACAACCTCTACTTCTTCTTGTATTTTTTCTTTTATTCCCATACTTTACTAAAGTACAAATTTTGCAGCAATCCAATTATTTTTCTCTTTATTTGAAACGTTTCTCGATACTATTCCAAAAAAATGGAATCACTCGAAATCCTGAAATAAATTATACTTTACTGAATTTAGCTGCAATCCAGTTATTCTTCTCTTTATTTGAAACGAATGATAAGCCTAATTTAGTACAAGTATCCTTAATTAAAGGTAAGTCTTCTTTATAAAAACCACTTAGATAAAGCTCACCTCCTTTGCTTAAACAATTGCAATAGGTTTCCATATCTTGAAGTAAAATATTCCTATTGATATTGGCAATAATACTATCGTACTTTTTATCAGAAAGAAAAGATGCATCACTTTGATAAACCGTGATTGTAGAACAATTATTTCGCTCTACATTTTCAATAGAATTCTCAAAACACCATTCATCAATATCTACAGCATCTATTGCTCTAGCGCCACGCATTTCAGCTAATATAGCAAGAACTGCAGTTCCGCAACCCATATCCAAAACCGATTTTCTTTTAAAATCATTTTCCAATATATGTTGAAGCATCATATAGGTAGTTTCATGATGCCCTGTCCCAAAAGACATTTTAGGCTCGATTACAATTTCATATTTCACATTAAATGGGGCATGAAATGGAGCTCTTAAAGCGCATTCCCCATTAACTTCAATAGGATGAAAATTATTCTCCCACTCCGCATTCCAATTTACCTGAGCAATTTCAGATTTAATATGTGATATTTCAAACTCTTCAGAATCTAGTATCTGAATATCCTCTAAAATAGATTCCTTCCAATCTGGTTTTTGAATATATGCTTTAACGCCCTTTTTAGTTTCCACAAAACTTTCAAAATTTACCATACCCAATTGGGCGATTAAGATTTCGGTTCCTGGCTGTAAAGGACTTACCGTAAAATTGTATTCTATATAAATTTGTGACATAATTAATCTATATATCCCATTTCACGCATCCAATCGTCATTAAACATTTTTCCCACATAACGACTTCCGTGGTCATGGAAAAGAACTACAACTACATCGTCTTTTGTAAAATGTTCTTTTAATTGCAGCACTCCTTTAATCGCAGAACCTGCAGAATTACCCAAAAACATTCCTTCTTCTTTAGCCAATCTTTGGGTATAAACGGCGCCATCCTTATCGGTTACTTTAGTGAATCCATCGATGATATCGAAGTTTACATTTTTGGGAAGTATATCTTCTCCGATTCCTTCAGTAACGTATGGGTAAATTTCATTTTCATCAAACTCCCCTGTTTCATGGTATTTTTTAAAAACACTTCCGTAGGTATCAATTCCCCAAATCTTAACATTTGGATTTTGTTCTTTTAAATATTTCCCAACACCAGAAATAGTTCCTCCTGTTCCAACTCCAACTACAAAGTGAGTAATTTTTCCATCGGTTTGTTTCCAAATTTCTGGACCCGTACTTTCATAATGCGCTTTGGCATTACTAGGATTATCATACTGATTTACATACCAGCTATTTGGAGTTTCCTCTGCCAATCGTTTAGAAACCGAATAATAAGATCTAGGATCTTCAGGTTCCACCGCAGTAGGACAAATAATTACCTCAGCACCCACCGCTTTAAGTATATCGCATTTTTCTTTCGACTGCTTATCTGCCAAAACAAAAATACATTTATAACCTTTTACAATTGCTGCTAAAGCCAATCCCATTCCAGTATTTCCTGAAGTTCCTTCAATAATAGTTCCTCCGGGCATTAATCTCCCATCAGCTTCTGCATCTTCAATCATCGTTAAAGCCATACGGTCCTTAACTGAATTCCCTGGGTTAAAGGTTTCGTATTTAGCAAGTACCAAAGCTGGTATTTCTGCTGTTATTTTATTAACCTTCACTAATGGAGTATTGCCAATAGTTTCTAAAATGTTTTTTGCGTATTGCATGTATTAAATTGTTTTTTCAACTCCACTCTTCAAAAAGTTATGATTCCTGAGCGGAGACAAAGGGATCAAATAATTCCTAAATTATATTTATAATTTAAGGTTCGCAAAGATAATCATATGAAGCGGATATTAAGATATACTTCTAAAATTTCAAGAACATGCAATTATGCAAAACGCATTGCCTTTATAGGAGATATCTTTGAAATAATAAAGGAAGGTAAAATTAGCATGACCATACAAAGAATGAAAGTGCCAAGATTTAAAAGTAAAATATAATTGATATCTAAATAAACAGGGGCTTCAGTAACATAATAAACACTAGGATCTAGTTTTATTAATTTAAAATACTTTTGTGCCAATAATAATCCTATTCCTATTAAATTTCCCCAAAACAATCCTTTTATAATTAAATACATTGCATTGTAAAAAAATATTTTACGAACGATTTTATCACTACTCCCCAAAGCTTTTAAAATTCCTATCATTTGGGTTCTTTCTAAAATCAATACCAAAAGCGCAGTTATCATATTAATACCGGCCACTAAAATCATAATCCCTATGATGAGAATAATATTAAAATCGAATAGTTCCAACCATTTAAATATGGAATAGTACTTTTCTTGAATGGTTTGTGAATCCAACAAACTGCTTGTTTCTTCATATACTTGGTTACCAATATTCTCAATATCGTTAAAGTCCTCCACAAATATTTCAAAAGACCCAACCTCATCTTCCTTCCATTTATTTAAGCGCTGAATATGCCGAATATCTGCAATAACAAAGGTGGAATCGAAATCTAAAAAACCACTATTATAAATTCCAACAATATCAAAACCTCTACTCCTTGGTGGTTTAGAGCTATCTTTCCCAATAAAAAAGGTGGTTATTTTATCTCCAATTTTAAGGTTTAATCTATTGACTAAATATTCTGAAATTATAATCTCTTCGTTTATAGCATCTGTATAATTGGGAAGTCTACCTTCTACTAAAAATTCAGAAAAAAAATGCCAATCATAATCCTTTCCAACCCCTTTAACTACAATTCCTTCAAAATCTGTAGCTGTACGTATAATCCCTCCTCTGGAAGCAGTGACTTGCATATGCTTTATCCCTTCTACATTTTTAAAATCAGGATAAAAATCTTGATGGATAGAAATGGAATTTTGTGAATCGTTAGAAAAATTAGTATCGTAATTTGATATGATAATATCTCCGTTAAATGCAGAAACTTTTTCGTGAATTTTTTTCTGAAGACCAACACCTGTTGCAATCGAAATCAGCATCGTAATAAATCCTATTGCAATTGATACGATTGCAATTTTTATTATTGGTGCCGATATACTATTTTTATAATCCCTAGTGGAAATAATTCGCTTGGCGATGAAATATTCGAAATTCACTTAGTCCCTTATGTCTTTATCTGTTTTCAAAAATACGCAATTCTTATGGGTAGCATTAACTATACTAACTTGTTTTTCTTGTGGGAGTCAAAATAAAGAAAAAGATGTAGTTCAGCAGGAAAAGATTCCGAAACATACTTCGACTTCGCTCAGCATAAAAGTTCGGAATGACAAAACCATAATTGTTGGTGCCAATCAAATAGAAAGCTATTTCAGTATTCTTAAGGGCAAAAAAGTGGGGGTTGTTGCCAATCAGACCAGTGTTGTGGTAGATAGCCTAATGACATTTTTCGAAAACCCAATACAAATAAAAGAAGGAGACAAGAAGGAAGAATATCATTTGGTAGATTTTTTGGTAGCTCTTAATGTTGATGTTATAAAAGTTTTTGCACCCGAACACGGATTTAGAGGAAAAGCAGATGCTGGAGAATTAGTGAAAGATGGAGTGGATACAAAAACTGGTTTGCCTATTATTTCCCTATACGGAAAAAACAAAAAGCCATCTAAGGAACAATTAAAAGAAATTGACCTTATGGTTTTCGATATTCAAGATGTTGGTGCACGTTTTTACACTTATATTTCTACTCTACATTATATGATGGAAGCCTGTGCCGAAAACAATATCCCATTACTTATCCTTGACCGTCCTAACCCAAACGGACATTATATAGACGGACCAATTTTGGAAATGCAACATAAGAGTTTTGTAGGGATGCATCCCGTTCCTGTGGTACACGGGATGACTATTGGCGAATATGCACAAATGATTAATGGTGAAGGATGGCTAGACAATAATATTAAATGCGATATTACTGTTGTGAAATTAAAAAATTATACGCATCAATCTAAATATTCATTACCCATAAAACCATCTCCAAATTTACCTAACGACGTGGCTATTAATCTCTATCCTAGTCTTTGCTTTTTTGAGGGAACTCCTTGGAGTGCTGGTAGAGGTACAGAAATGCAGTTTCAGATCTTTGGTTCACCAAGCTCCCCATCTGATTACTATCCTTTTACATTTACCCCAAAAGCTAATGAAGGGGCAAAATACCCTAAGTTTAAAAATGAATTGTGCCACGGAAAAGATTTAAGAGAAACTAAAAGATTAAGTAAACTAAACCTAGAATGGTTGATAGCAGCTTATGTAGCTAAGGGAAAACAAAAAGATTTTTTTAATCCCTTTTTCACAAAACTAGCAGGAACTACTAAATTACAAGAACAAATTGAAAAGGGATATACTTATCGTGAGATCAGAAAAACCTGGCTGAGAGACTTAGAGAATTACAATAATATGCGACAGGAATATATGTTGTATGATTAATTAATTCATCCTCCTCCTCTTCTAAATTTTTCTTGTGGTTTCCCTCCTTTTTCAGAATATTGAATGGGCAATCGCTTTTTTAATTCTTCCACAATATTAAATGCTGCAGGGCAAATAGCTACATTTTCTAGAGTAAGTGCAGAAATTTGTTGGAATTTTCTTCTATTGGTATGGGGAAATTCCCGACAAGCTTTTGGTCGAACATTATAAATACTACATTCATTATCGAATCCTAAAAAAACACAGGGTGCAGATTTAAATGAAAGTTCATTATCCTCTCCTACTTCCAGATATTCTTCTATAAACTTTTGCTCCTTAAGTTTTAAATGTTTGGCAATTCGAGAAACATCTTGGTCATTTAACCATGGCACAGTAGTCTTACAACAATTGCCACAAGTTAAACAATCGGTTTTTTCAAACTCATTATCATGTAACTCCACCATCAAGGAATCCAAATGTCTTGGCGGCTTTTTTTTAAGTTTTTTAAATAATTTTATATTCTCGTTATGTTTATCTTTGGCCTTCTTTGGAAGCTGTTCTAGTATTTTTTCCATAGAGCCAAAAGTAGTTAAAATTAACCTAGTACTCTTCGATACTCTAGATTTACATCCAGAACTCAGAGCACTATAAAAAGCTTGCCGAGTATCCCGATTTTTTCGGGATATATCGAAGAGATAAAAAAAATAATTTTATTGATAAAATCTCTTCGATACGATTTTAAAAAAATCACTCAGGGGATAATAATAAAAATATGACTGATATAATTGGAGAAGCTTTATTAGATTATCAAAACGGAAATTACAGCGAAGATATCCTTACCGAAACGAATATTAGTGAGGAAGATGTATTACCGATTCCTTACCTTTTTAGGGATTATTCCGAAATGTCTTCCACAGAAACCAAAGCACTTGAACTATCAAAAGGAAAAGTTTTAAATGTAGGTTGTGGCGCTGGCATTCATGCCTTATACCTACAAGAAAAAGGATTGGATATAATGGCAATAGACAGCTCAAAAGGCGCTATTGAAGTTTGCAAATTAAGAGGTCTAAACAATGCTGTACATTTAGACTTATTAGAACTGAAAGGAGAAACTTTTGACACTATTTTGTTACTTTCGAATGGTACCGGAATTTTTCAGGAAATTGAGCAAATAGACCAATATCTTCAACATTTAAAAACCTTATTAAAGCCAAATGGCCAAATACTTATAGATTCTAGCGATTTACAATATATGTATGATTCTACAGAAGAAGGTGCAATTTTAGTGCCTAGCAATCGTTATTACGGAGAGTTAGAGTTTATTATGAAATATAAAAACAATTCTAGTGCCCCCTTTAAATGGTTATATTTAGATGAAACCATTTTTGAGAATGCTACCGCTAATTGTGGCTTAAAATTTAAAGTAATCGAAAGAGGAGAAAACTTTGATTATTTAGCAAAGATTTATATTTAAAACCAATTTGCAAAGAAACATAGATGATGAAACTTAATTATTTTATTTTCCTTTATTCCTTTTTATTCCTTTTATCCTGTAGTAGTGATGATTCAAATAATAATGCAAATAATTTAAGAGCAGAAAATGTAAAATCCTTAGGAGTTTCTGCAGCAGATTTACTTTCCAACAACACCTATTCTAGTTTAACTGTTGAGTTTGCTTTTGCTAAAGGATTCAGACCAAGCCAAGAAACTATTGATGCTTTTAGAGTTTTTCTTGAAGAAAGAATAAACAAACCTGGCGGTATCGTATTTGTAGAAACTGAAATTATCACTCCTTTTGTAGACACTCAATCTATTTCAGAAATAAGAGAAATTGAAGCAGAACAAAGAAATCATTATACCGTGGAAGATGACATTGCTGTATTCATTTATTTTACACACGCGAAATCTGAAGGGGATACAGAAGTTACAAAAACACTAGGAACTGCATATTATAATACTTCTTTAGTGGTTTATGAACAAACCCTAAGAGACTTAAATATTTCACAAGGATATGATCTATTTATATTAGAAGAAACCACCATACAACATGAGTTTAGTCACTTATTAGGACTTGTAAACCTTCGTAATGATGATATTCATGGCAATCATGAAGATACTGCTCATGGCAATCATTGTATTATTGAAGATTGCTTAATGTATTACACCAGCAATAATTTCTCTTCTTTTAGAAACAGAAATAGTGTGCCGATCCTAGATCCTCTTTGCATTGAAGATTTACAGGCTAAGGGAGGGAAATAATTATTTTTTACTTTTTATTAATTATCCGCAAAGCTTCTCTCCTACTTAAATTTTCAAGTGGAGTATTCTTTGAAAAATCAACAACCCATTCTGGATTAAATTTTCCATATTGTCGCAAGCTCCAACCAATTGCTTTGTTTATAAAAAACTCTTTAGAGCCAAGTAATGAATTTATGGAATAACTTAATAAAATAGTATCTACTTCATTCTTATACTTCAATTGAAAAAGTAATGCCGAACGCTGTAACCAAATGTTTTTAGAAGCAATCCATTTTTTTACATAGATTTCTCTTTGCTCTGGAAACTTTATAAAATATGGACCCAAAATATTAGTCGCTAAAAAATCTACAGTATCCCACCAAGACTTATGTATAATTAAATATTCCATTAGTACTATGTCTGTAATTTCAAATTGTCCCTTATATTTTTGAAACAATTCTTGGGCAAAATATTGAAACTCTCGCCCTTGTTCTTGCCAAAGTGCCTTTAGATCTTTATCAAGATTATCCTTTGGAGGTAAATGTTTGCTTATTAAAAAAGGTTTTTGAATTTCTTTACGTATGGGAGATGTGATCCCTAAAAATTCAAATTTATTTTTCATATAGGCTTTTTGTCCAAAGGCGATTTTTGGGTTTTTATTTTTATAAAATTCTTCCCTTATATTTTTTAAATAGACTGTCATTGTTTTAACATATTGATTCTTATAATTAAGATAATTTTATCTTTTTCTTTGCAGAATTGAGTGAAAATTAGTAACTTGTATATGTTTTACAATTTAATCTTATATCATGAAAAAATCAAATTCATTCACCCTTAGAATCCTTAGTAGATATATCCTTCTTTTTATATTTTCAATTTCACTATTAGCCTGTAATAATAATGCTTCTGAAATTAAAACAGAGACCAAAAAAGAAGAGGCTCCTAAAGCAACAGAAATTCTATGGCAAATAAATGCCATTCATCCAGATGGCAAAACAATGGCGATAAAAGCCATTGACAAAGAAGGAAATCAATACGATGTAAAAGCAATACAAGATTCAGATCAACATAGTTTTTTGGATATTAAGGCAATCGTTGGTGAAAAAAAATTACCTATTAAGATGTTGGTTAGTGAAGACCAGTTTGCTCCAGTAAAAGCTATTGATAGAGGTGGCATTTCCTATGATATAAAAGCAATCACCGAAGATGGAGAGAAATTAGATGTAAAAGGAATTACTCAATTTGGAACCGTTGTAAGTTTAAAAGCGATTAATAAAAAAGGGAAGTTTTACGGTGTAAAAGCAATTTCTCCAACTGGGGAGTTAAATGATGTCCAAGGAATTAAAATTAATGTCAAAGAAAAAGAAATGACACTTAACGGTTTCAATGTTTTTGCACATATAAAAGCCATGCATCAATCTTCAAATAAACTTGTCGAAGCTCCAAAAAAACCAAAAAAGAAAGGAAAAAAGAAAAAGAAAATTGAAGAGAAGAAAAGTATTATTTGGAATATAAAGGCAGTCACTTTAGAAGGTGAAAATTTAGATGTAAAAGCGATAGATACTTTAGGAAATAAATTCGATCTAAAAGCAATTCAAGATTCAGATCAATATAGTTTTATGAATATAAAAGCATTAGTAGATGGCGATGAATTACCAGTTAAAGTATTGGTAAGTGAAGACACCTATTCCCCTGTAAAAGCTATTTCAAGAAATGGTAATGTATACGATATAAAAGCAATTAGTTCAGACGGCACTATTATAGACATAAAAGGTATTGGCCGTTCTGGTGGTATTGTAGATATTAAAGCAATAACCGAGAGTGGCGAATTCTATGGCATCAAAGCTTTCTCTCCAGACGGTAAATTAAATGATGTAAAAGGCATTAAGATTTTTGATAGAGAGAAAGAAATGAATATTAGAGGCAATAAAGTCTTTGCACATGTGAAAGCAATTACGCAATAGATTAACTATAACAATGTAATAAAGGGTTGGATTTTTTAATTAAGATCCGACCCTTTTTCATATACTTTATCTCCATTAATAAAAGTAGCATTTACTAATAAATTAGGAATCTCTTCCTCTGAAATAGTCATAATATCTTTTTCTAAAACCGTAAAATCTGCAAATTTCCCAACTTCTATAGATCCTTTTTCATTCTCTTCAAAATTGGAATAGGCTGCCCAAATAGTCATTCCCTTTAAGGTTTCTTCTCTGCTAAGAGATTCCTCCATTCGATATCCCTCTTCCGGATAATTTTTTAAATCTTTTCTTGCTGTAGCGGAATAAAAAGTATGCATTGGGTTCACTCTTTCTATAGGGAAGTCAGTACCCAAAGCAATCATCCCTGCACTTTTTAATAAAGATTTATATGCATAAGCACCTTTAATTCGTTCCCCTCCTACTCTATCTTCTGCCCAATACATATCACTGGTTGCATGGGTGGGTTGTACCGAAGGAATGATATTCTTTGAAAAATAATCCATATCTAAAGGTGTAATTATTTGCACATGTTCAATACGCCAACGCATATCTTTATTCTCATTTATCAAAGGTTTATACGCTCTCAATACTGAAATATTTGCTGAATCCCCTATCGCATGAGTATTCATTTGATAACCCGCTTTTGCAATCCGTTTTGCTAAAGTAGACAACTTATATCTAGGCGTTATCATTGCACCAAAATGATTTTCTTTATCACTATATTCTTTCCGAAGTGCAGCTCCTCTAGATCCTAATGCACCATCTGCATACACTTTTACGGATCGTACGTTTAGTCGATCTGTTTTTACTATTCCATTATTTAAATAATAGTTTAAGTTTTCTTCCGTATTACTCACCATTGCATACACACGAATAGTCAATTCTCCTGTTTGCTGAAGACTATCGATTAACTCAATAACCTCTCTATCTAAACCCGCATCATCTACTGTAGTAAGACCAAGTTCTAGACAAACTTTTTCAGCTGCTTTTAAAGCTTGAACTTTATGTTTTTTTGAAGACTTAGGAATTGAAACATTAATTAAATTCATAGGGCTGTCAATCAAAACCCCAGTTAATTCCCCATTATTTAAAACTATTTCCCCACCTTCGGTTTTTGTATCATTAGTGATCCCTGCCAATTCTAATGCCTTAGAATTTGCTAAATAAGCATGACCATCTATTCTTTTAAGAGCTACAGGAGTATCTGGAAAAAGTTCATCCAACCTTTCTTTTGTTGGAAATTCTTTCACTTCCCAATCGTTTTGATCCCATCCTCTACCTTCTATATAATCCAAATTTCTTTCTTCTTGAAAAGCAACCACTCGTTCCAATACTTCTTCAAAACTATTGGTACCTTTTAAATCTACGTTTTGAAGAAATAAACCCAAATTATACAAATGCGCATGGGCATCTATTAATCCAGGGACTATGGTTTTACCTTGCGCATCAAAAGTATTAGTAGAAGAATATTTAGCTTCAAGTGTCTCTGAATCTCCTATTTCAATAATTTTACCCTCATTTACTACAAATGCAGATCCTTTATCAAAAGTGGCATTTACCGTATAAATATTCGCGTTTTTAACGATTAAGTCTGCGGCTTTTTTTTCTGAAGAACAAGAAAATAATACTAGAGTTATAAGGCAATAGAATAAATTTTTCATTTTTATGAATTAAATATAACTTAGTAAAAATAGATAAACTTTTGTTTGTATTCTGAAACTACTCATGTGAAAGAAATTTGTTACCAATCAAATTTATAGGAAGCTCCTCCTAATACCTGAATACCTTGCACTGGATAATTTGCCCATTTTTGATAATCGTCCCCAAATAGATTGCTCCCTTTTATAAAAAAAGACAATTGATCATTAAAGCGATAGCCTAAATGTACATTAGCATCCACATAGCCATCTAAATCTATTACTGTATTAACAACCGAACTCGACCATAAATCTTTACGTTCTCCTACATAAAATATTGAAACTCCACCGTAGAATTTTTCGCTAATATTAAAATTGGAGAACAGAGATGCTTCCATCTCAGGTAAGTTCCAAGCTTCTGCCTGATTTAATGTATCATAACTATTAAAGGTTCCATTTATTCCTAAAGAGAAGTTTTCAGAAAGCTCAAGATTCAACTCTCCAAAAACAGAGAGTGTCGTAATATCGTCATAAACTACCGCAAAAGAATTTCCGTATTCATATCCTTCTAATCCTACATTCATCCCTTTAGAAGGGTTCAATATAAAAAGAGATTTATCATTTTCTTTTCCGTATGACGTTCGCAAATTATAAGCTAATGTATTGGTGAGCTTTCCTTTTACACCTGCAAAACCATTAATCTGTTGACTAGTTGGCATCATATATAAAGTTGGGGAAACGTAAGGATTCTCTTCTTTTAAATTATAATAAGTATTCTGTGTCAACCCTCCATCTAAACCACCATAAACAATTACCTGTTCCTCTAACAAACGATACGATGCATTTATTTTAGGATAGACATAAAAATCGGTATCGCTATTTTCTGAATCTACAGAAACATATCCAGATAATCCAATGGTAACAGAAAGATCATCGGTTATATAATCGAAAGAAGGACTAATGCCCGTATTTAGAAAACTATATTTAATCGAAGATGTTCCAGCATAATCTTTATCAAAACTACCATTAAGATAATCGATATCTACATCCACATTTATGGTATAATCACTAACTGGGAATGAAAACTCTGGGAGCACAGAAATATGAAATTCTGAAGAGGAAAAACTATCCCCTAAATATCGAATATTTGCTTTTATATTTTTAAAATTGGAATCTTCCATGCTAAAGCTTCCTCCTGCAAATCCACTAAAATAAGAATGCTTCGAATCTATAGAGTTTATTAATTCGTCTGTTGCGGTATCAAATAAAGGATTTAAACCATACCAATTGTACAATTGATGTTCCATCCCTGCATTTATTTGATAGCTCATATCTTTTTGACGACTGGAATAGTTTCCTTCTAATTTGGTGTCGGAAAATTTATCCTCTAACCGAATGTCATCAATTCCTCCTTGAGAAGAATTATGTTTTAAAAACAAGCCAAAATTATCGGTTCTACTAATTTCAAAATTGCTGTAAAACTCAGCTAAAACATTGGCATAGTTTCCAATACCAAAACTAGCATAGTTATCGTATAATTTTATAGGTTTCGTTTTTTCTAAAGCAGTTGCCTTCCCTTTTGAAGGTGTAAATGTTGAAGCCACAGGCACAGAGAAAATACTATAGTTAACTTCCTTCTTTTCTGTATTGGTGGAATCGTTAAGTAAAGGGGTTTCTTTTACCTTAAACGCATCCGAAATGGTAGGTGAATAAGGTTTAACAATATTCACTACTTCGGTGCCTAAATTCTCTTTTTCTTGAGCAACAGAAAAATTAAAAATCAACAATAATAATACTAAGGTTAAGTTTTTGATTTGCATATTTTTCATTTAATTCTGGTCTTCAATTTCGATAGAATCGTTAGTTTTTGATTCCTCGTTTTTAATAATTGCTAATTCCTTTTGTGCATCTTCTGTGATATCAGGATATTCTTCAAAATTTGTAATTACACTCTCCAAAATGTAGGTAGCTTGAAAAGCATCTTCCAACTTATAAAAGTTTTTAGCCATAAGCACTAAGCCTTTTGCACCAAAATATTTAAAACCTGAATACTCTTTTGCCAAAACTTGTATACTTGCATTGGAAGCTTCATAATCTTCCCCCTTATTATTAAAATAGGCCTTATAGTACAATGCCTCTGCCGCTAGTTCACCAGTAGCAATTTTTGAAACTTCTTCATAAGCTGATTTTGCTTTATTTTCATTTCCAGTTTTCATCGCAGAACGTGCTATAATGATTTGGGCATCGCTTTTTATAGTATTATCTATTTTCCCATTCTGCAATACCTTGTCTGCAAATGTCACTGCTTCGTGGTATTTTTCGAGTTCATAACTCGCTTTCATACTATTGGTCTGCGCAAAAATGATATTCTGTGGAAAATCGGCTTCCTTTTCTAATCGCATCAATAAAGGAAGTGCTGTTTTATAATCTTCTTTTTCTAAATACAATTGTGAAACTCTAGACAATGCTTGTTCTGTAAATTCATTTCGTTCTTTGGAAGCTACAAACTCATAATGAGAAATAGATTTTTCTTTATCCTCTTCTGAAAAATATAGTTGTGCCAAATAGAAATGAGCTTTTAATACATGCATTCCATTTGGAAATTGTTCTAAATATTCTTCGAAACGAGTAGTTGCAATATTCGTTTTGTTTTCTAAATAGGTTTGTTCTGCAGCTTGATATGAAGCATCGTCTATTTCAGAATTTTCTACATCTACAAAATCTAATTTATTTACCCATTTAGCATATTCGTTTACTTGCCCTTGATCTATATAAATTATTTTTGCCGAAGCAACTGCTTGCAAAGATTCTTCAGAAGACGGGAAATCGTTTGCAACTCTTTTAAATAGAGTTAATGCTTCATTACTCTTTCCTGTGTTATCTAGGATCAAAGCCTTTTTTAATAATGCTTTTGCCACATAACTACTATTGGGCAAATCTCTTATCAATTTATTATACGATATTATTGCTTCTGTATTATTTTCTTGTGACACATAGGTGTTTCCCAATTCATACAAAGCATCATCCCGATATATAGATTTAGGAAATTGACTTTCAAAGCTTTTTAGTCCTTCTATTTTTTGAGGAGTTCTATCTATAAAACCATAACTTATGGCTTTCTGAAAATGTGCATAATCTTGATCCACTCCTCCCATTTCAATAGCGCTATTATAATTTTCAAGAGCTGGCCAATATTGACTTGTGACAAAATAGCTATCTCCCAATCTTATAAAGGCATCTCTTTTTTGAGCTGATTCAGCATTGGAGTCTGCTACATATTTCGAAAAATAAATAATGGCTTGCTCATAATTTTTCAACTTAAAATAATTATAGGCTAGATTATAATTAATGTTATCCTGCTCTAAGGTTTCCGAAGCTAATGGTTCAGCCATAAACTGATGGTAACTCACTAAAGATTCTTCAAAATTAGAAAGTTGAAAATTACATTCTGCATCCCAAAAGATAGTCCGTGCCTTAATAATCGCATCGCTAGATTCTTTTAATGATTTATTGAAATATAATTGAGCATCGACATATTTTCCTTCAGAATACAATTCAAGTCCTCTAAAAAAGGTTACTTTTTGATAAGCTAATTTATCTTGAAAGGAATTATTGTTTTCGATTAAATCTATTGCTGCCTGATAGTTTTTTGAAGTGATATAAGAATCTATAAGTAATACTTCTAATTCTTCCTTGTTTTCGTTTTTAGGATAAGCCTCCAGAAAAGAATGCAACACTTGCGGAACAGGCTGGTAACTATTCCCAATTTGATAACTTAATTTGGCATAGTTTAACCAGGCATCTTCTTTAATTTCTGAATTAAAATCCATTTCGGAAGCATTTTTGAATGCATTTAATGCTTGTTGCTTTTGGTCCAACTTTACATAAGATTCCGCTAAATGATAAAAGGCATTTTGAGCTACATTGTTTTTTCCATCAATAATTTTATTGAATTCTCCAATAGCAGATTTATAATCCTTCTGTTTATAATAAGCATATCCCAACTGATAATAATCTGTATTATTCCATTTACCACGCTTTCCTTGATAGCCAGTTAAGTATGGAATCGCTTCTTCATATTGTTCTAAATTAAAATAGCTTTCGCCAATTATTTTTGACAATTCACTTTTTTCCCTAGGACTTGAACGATCGAATTGTTGCGTTCCTAAATCTATAGCCTCCTGAAATTTCCCTAATTTAAAATTCATATCGGCCTGATAATAGGACATATCTTTAGAAAAATGTTCTTCGTCTTTTACCGCTTCAAAATGTTCGTTGGCAACTTCATAATCATCTCCTTCATAAGCGATATATCCCAGATAATATTTTGCTTGTGATCCGTAAGTTTCAGAAGTTGTTAATCTGTTAAAATACTTTTTAGCATCTTCATATCTATCATTTTTAAAAAAGGCATACCCATTATTAAAATAATATTTTTCTTTTTCAGAAGCGCTCAGGCTATATTCATCTACTTTATCATACCATTTACGAGAATGTGAATATTTGGCATTTTCGAAATAATAATTTGCAACATTAATATAAGCACTGTTCCGCTTCATACTTGTAGGGTAGTCGGCAACAAATTGCTCCATTAAAAAATCTGCATTTTGCTGATTCAGTCTTATTGCACTATTTGCAATATAATAGGCGCAATTGCTTTTTACAGATTCATCCTTAGAATTTTCTTTTAAGCTGGTAAATAAAGATTGAGCAGCTAAAAACTGTTGGTTATTATACAACTCAATTGCCTTATTGTATTCTACTAAATCGTTAGTATAAACTGCAGATTGTTGAGCGAAAATTGTACTGGAAAATAAAATAAAAAAGATTGCTATAATTAGATTTTTTAGCATTTGATTGATGTTTTGGGTCAAAAAAGGTATTATTTAACTATCCTAATAACGCAACAATTATTAGATAAGTATGTTATTAATTCCCAAAAGTATTACTAAATGTTGCCTCTAAAAAAATTATCTTATTTTTATTGCGATAAATCTTATACAAATAATTCATTATGAAAAACATAGTTCTTTTAGTCCTCGTATTAATTTCTGTAACTGCAACTGCACAGCGGAATAAATTAAAAAATATATCTGAAAAAGATGGAAAGATTGGAATTGGAACCACTGCTCCAGATGAGCTATTAACCGTAAAAGGAAAAATCCATACGCAAGAAGTATTGGTGGACCTTAATGGTGCGGTTGCTCCAGATTATGTGTTTGAAAACTATTATGAAGGCAGCTCTAATTTAAATACAGCCTATGATTTCCCTAGTCTTACTGAAATAGAACTTTATACAAAAGAGAATCATCATTTACCAGGTGTTCCTTCAGCAGAAGAAATGAATGAAAATGGGCTTTCCCTTAAAAAAATGAATTTGATTTTATTGGAGAAATTAGAAGAGCTCACCCTTTATACTATTCAGCAACAAAAGGAAATTGATTTATTAAAAGAAAGTCTAAAGGAAATGGACCACTAATCTAAATTATAATACTTTTGTAATTAGACTTTGAAGAGGTTCAGTTTTAATCAAATTCTCAATACATAAATCTTATATACATGGCTCCACCAATTTTATCTTTAAAGAATGCTTCTATTAATCAGAGAGAAAAATTAGTTTTATCTGATGTTACTCTATCTGTAGATGAAGGAGAGTTTGTCTATTTAATAGGTAAAACTGGTACTGGAAAAAGTAGCTTTATGAAAACATTATATGGCGATTTACCATTAAAAAAGGGGGAAGGATCTATAGTAGGCTACAATTTGGCTACCCTTAAAGAAAAAGAAATTCCTTTTTTGCGAAGAAAATTAGGGGTGGTTTTTCAAGATTTTAAATTATTAAATGATCGAACCGTATTTAATAATTTACAATTTGTTCTTACCGCAACGGGATGGACCAAAAAGAAGGAAATGGAAAATAGGATTAATGAAGTTTTAGATAAGGTAGGAATGAAATCTAAAGCATTTATGTATCCATTTCAGTTATCTGGAGGAGAACAACAACGAGTTGCTATCGCTAGAGCTTTATTAAACAATCCAGATTTAATTTTAGCAGATGAGCCAACTGGGAATTTAGATCCACAAACCAGTGTGGAAGTGATGGAGGTTCTACAAGAGTTAAACAAAAACGGAAACACCATTTTAATGGCAACCCACGATTATGCATTGTTGCTAAAGTATCCTTCAAAGACACTTAAATGTGATGATAATCAAATATTTGAAGTGGTCCAAAAAACGGTATAATACTTCGATACTTCGACTGGCTCAGCACAACGCTTCGCTCAGTAACCAACATTGTTTTGAATTAAATATTATGAATAAAAGCTGAACTTTTTAGGCAATTACTTTTTCGGATAATAATATTTATTATTTGGGAATCCTTCCCGCAATTTTAGTTCACATTCCTTCTCTAATGTAGGATCTATTTTAAGAATAATTTTCCCATTAGCATTCGGTTTTAAAACTGTGTTTTCTCCGATTACAATTCTATTTTTTGCAGTAAGATTTAAAGTTGCATCATCTGCAAATGTTTGATTCTGCAGGATTACTTCTTTTGAAAGAGCAGTTAATTTAAAATCCCATCTCGTAAAATTTTGGTTTTCGATTATTGTCGTTTCATTTTCAGATAACATATCATATACCATTTTCACTGCTTTACCAGTTTGTAATATCCCAGCACCATAATGTCCCGAATAGGGTTTATTAGCCTCTATATGGTCAATATTTATAGAAGTAAATTTAAGAATTGATTCCACTTCATCAACTGCTAAGCATGGGTAAAGAGAAAACATCAATCCTATAGAACCAGTAATTAGTGGTGCTACAGGAGATGTTGGTGACATCTCATTATAAACTATAATAGAGTCTGATATAAATTTAGAATATCTAACTAAACCTACAGATGGCCCTAACAAATCAATTTCTGTATTTAAAACCCTAACACTTTGTGGATATATTCTATAGGTCTTTGTGGTATCATGATCTTTAAAACCTACAGTTCGCCCCACAAACCCTTTTATATTTTCTCCATATGGATCCCCTTTTTCAGCAATTAATATATTTTCATAAACAGAGTCATAACGATGCATCACCGAAGATATAGCAATAACATGATTATAAGAAGCTGGATAAGTTAACTTTTTGCCTTTAGTTTTATTCCAATTAGTATTCCCAGCTGCTGCAACTATAATAGTTCCATTATCAAACATTTCATCTATAGCATCTTGTGCTATTTGATAATATTTTGATCCAACCCAACTACAGTTAATCACTTTTACCCCAGAACGAGAAAGCTCCAGTAATTGGCCTAAATATTTAAAATCCCCATAGGAGGTTGCGTTAATATTACAATCATAACAAATACCTGGAACTCCATGCCCATTATCTCCTTGCCCAGCAGCGATGGAAGCAACGGCAGAACCATGACCTTTAGAATAACTCGCCCTTCTAATTGTTTTTACTTTATCTTTAAAATCAAGATCATTCATATCTACTGCAGCATCTGAAATTCCAATAGTTATATCTTTTGACCCTGTAGTATAATACCAAGCCTCTGGAAGCCCCAAAAAATCTAAGTAATCTAAATTAGCCGGTAATCCTATATTATTTCCTATTGTACTTGTAAGACCATAATCATTAGGTTCAAATATTCTTTTATCTTCTTCAGATATTTGTTCTCCAAACTCAAATAGATGCGAAGTGTTTTTCAATAAATCTTTAAGTAACCCTTTATTATCTGAAACAATAAAGAATGTTTTTTTAAGGTTTATTTTATTTGCATTTCTGAAGGTTTTTTTAAATTCAAAAATAGAATAAGAACTCAATACAGATTTTAATTTTTCATCTTCGCCATCATAAACTAAAAGATTATCCACCTTTTTAAAAACTGGCTCAAAAACCGTATCTTTTGCTCTAAGATAAAACCAGCTATATTCTTGTGAATATAAATTTGTTATGGAAATCAATAAAAATACTAGAGTAATATAATAAGCTCTTGTCTTTTTCTGATTAGTATATTTTCTCATTTATAACAATTAACGATGATCCATAAAATCCATTTCTATGAATTATTAAAAATAGTGATTTAAAATTGAATCAAAATTATTAATAGTATTTTCGCACTAACCACTTTATATGCTATCTATTTTAATACCCACATATAATTATAACATCACCAAACTAGTTACTACTATTTGGCAACAATGTAAAAAGGAATCTTATCCTTTCGAAATAATTGTAGTAGATGATTGTTCTCCAAACTTAACTCTTACTAAACACAACTCAGAAATTACAAAATTAGAAAATTGTAAATTTTTAAAGAATAAACAAAATATTGGCAGAACAGCAACTAGAAATTTTTTATGCAAAGAAGCTCAATATGATTGGCTTTTATTTTTAGATGCAGATGTGATCCCAAAATACAATGATTTTATACATCGTTATAAATTGGAAGAAAACAATAATGCCGAAGTGATTTTTGGAGGGGTTAGTTATGATTATGAAATGCCAAAACAAGATGAGTTGTTTCGTTGGGAATATGGTAAAAAAAGAGAAGCAAAACCGGTATCGAAAAGGTTAAAGGAACCCTACTTTATTATCTCTCAAAATTTAATGATTAAAAAGCCAGTTTTTATTGCTTCAAATACATGGAACGAAAGTGTATATGGCTTAGATATATTATTTTCTAATAATTTAAAGAAAAATAAAGTTACCATTAAACATATAGACAACCCTGTTCTTCATTTAGGTTTAGAAACTACAACTATATTTATTGAAAAATCTTTAGAGGCTGTTAAAACTACGTATCTACTTGAAAACAAAAATCTTCTAGATTCTGACTTAAGGCCTTTACAAAAAAGCTATTTAAAATTAAAAAGATGGAATTTAACTGGGTTTTTCAGCTTTATTGTTTCAAAGTTTCAAAATAGGATGAAGAAAAATTTTCATTCCTTAAAGCCTAATTTATTTTGGTTTGATTTGTATCGATTGCATTATTACATTCAATTAAAATCTGAAAAAAATGCCTAAATTTTCAGTTGTAATCCCGTTATATAACAAAGAAGAGTTTATAGAAAATTCTTTAAACAGTGTTCTTTCACAAACTTTTCAAGATTTTGAAATTATTATCATAGACGATTGTTCTACAGATCGAAGTTTATCGATGGTAAAACAATTTACAGACAAGCGAATTAAGATAATAGAGCATCCCAAAAACAAAGGCTTATCGGCTTCTAGAAATACAGGAATTAAAACCGCAAATGCAGAATACATTGCTTTTTTAGACGCAGATGATCTTTGGAAACCAGGGTTTTTAGAAAAAATTGAATTTCTAATTGAAAATTACCCCCAAGCATCTTTGTTTGCAACAAAATATGATGTCTTACTGAAAAACAACAAAATATTAGAACATCAATTTCAAATTAATGGATTTACCAACCATGGTATCGTATCCAACTTTTTTGGAAATAATTTAAACCAATCTATTTTTTATCCATCCTGTCTTTGTGTTCAAAAAAAGGTTTTTGATGCTATTGGTTTATATAACGAATCTATAAATTATAGTGAGGATGTTGATTTTAATATTCGCTCTCAAGCAGAATTTAAATTTGCCTATTCAGAAGAAGCATTGGTAACCTACCTTAGAGTATCCGGAAATCAAATAACACAAAGTGGTTTAGATGGAAAAACGATTCCTGATTATGATTTCTACGAAGAAAAATTTAAGGATAGAAATGATATTAAAAAATATTTAGACTTTCAAAGATTTACCAAAGGCAAACAGTATAAACTTTCTGGCGACAAGAAAAACTACACTAATTTAGTTTCAAAAATTGATTTTAATAACTTAACAAGCAAACAGAATCTCTTATTAAAATCTCCTAGAATCTTATTAAAACTAATAACTAATTTTAAATTGATTCTTTTAAAAATGGGAATAGAAGTAAATAGTTACTAAGGCATTTTTTAGTCTTTATTCTAATTTCAAAAATGCAAACCAGCTTTTCGCTATTGCTTCTGGGTTAAATTTTTCTACACTAGGTTTTGCATTTGCTTTGCAGTTTTCATAAAAACCTTTATCCGAAATCATTTTATTTATCGCTAATGCAAATTCATCTATATCTTGATTTTTCACTAGTATGCCATTTTGATTATTTTGAATAATTTCATTGGGACCAGATTCACAATCATAAGCTAGAACTGGAGTAGAATTTACAAGACTTTCCAATAGCACATTTGGAAATCCTTCGTTCTTACTTGTTAATGCTGTAAAATAAGCTTGTTTTAAATATGCTTCTGCATTATTTACATGCCCGAGAAATATCACATCTTCAACTAAGCCTTCATTTTCAACCAATAGTTCCAATTCCTTTTTATATTCTCCATCTCCTGCAAGCAAAAGTTTAATATTATGTTTTCTAGAATTCGATTTCTTATAAGCTTCAATTAAATGATCAAACTGTTTGATATTTGTTTTCATTCTACCAATTCCGAAAATAAACTGATAATCAAATTTCAACTCTAGAGTAGCTTCTTCTTTTTCTATTGGATTATATATTGTTGCAATATTTTTATAGCCATAATCTCTTCTTATTCGTTCCTCAAGAGCTTTAGAAACTGTAACAAGCCCAAAAGCTTTCTTATAAATAAGCTTTGCGAAAAAATTATTTTCAGGGAAATAATAGTTCGTATCAAAACTCCTAATACTCATTACATAAGGAGTTTTATAGATGTAATTTGCTATAATAAATTCTTGAAGGAAATTGTTTTTTACCCGAAAATCAATAATATAATCAAATTGATGCTTCGCTAAATATTTCTTTAATTCATTAAACCTATGCAAACGATTTCCTAAAGTATTCTTTTCACTTTTAAGGAGTCCCATATTAAATAAGGTACCTGCATACTTATATTCAATAATATTTCTAACAATAACATGATGAACATTAATCCCTTTAGAATCAAATAATACGGATAATCTAGCTTGAACTCGTTCTGCACCACCTTCTCCTAAAGTATCTCCAATTAAAACAATTTTACATTGTGAGAGTTTATTCATTATAGAATATTGTAATTTTACTTACAAATATAACTTTTATGAAGATATTATTACTGGGAGAATACAGTCATTTGCATAATACCCTAAAAAAGGGGTTTTCTGCATTAGGACATGAAGTTTTACTTGTTGGTGATGGTGATGGTTTTAAAAATTTTCCAGTAGATATTAGTATCAAACCTCGTTTTACAAACAATTCTTTTGGTCAAAAATTAAAAGTAGGCCTTTTTAAAATTACAAGAATAGATCTTGGAGAATTAGAAAGAGGAATTCGATTTTATTTTCAATTAAATAAGTTTAAAGATTTTGATGTTGTTCAATTAATCAATGAGAAACCAATTAAAACGACTCCATTTTTAGAACGATTTTTATTGAAAAAAATATTTAAAAACAATACTAAAACGGTCTTACTTTCTTGTGGTATTGATTTTATTAGTGTTGAATATTTACTGCAGAAAAAATTTAGGTATTCGATAATGGATCCTCTATTTGAAGACCCTTCTCTTAAAAATGAATATCGATATGTTTTTAATTATGTGAAAAAAAATCATAAAAAAACACATCAATTGGTGTTTAAAAATATTGAAAAGCTTATCGCTTCAGACATGGACTATGTCCTTCCTTTAAAGGATCATGAGTTATTTTATGGCTTAATCCCAAATCCGATTGACTGTGAAACCATAGTCAGTAATGAGTTGATTATTAAAGATAAGATTATTATCTTTTTAGGAATAAATAGAGGGACTTATTCTAAAAAAGGAGTGCCATTTTTTGAAGAAGCCTTATCTATTATTGAAAATAAATATGGAGATAAAGTAAAAGTTATTATTGCTGAAAACATTCCATATTCAGATTACCTAAAACTTTATAAGGAAGCTCACATCTTGTTAGATCAAGTAAATGCTTACGATCAAGGCTATAATGCTTTGGAAGCTATGGCTTCTGGTAAAGTAGTATTTACCGGTGCAGAAAAAGAATTCTTAGAACATTATCAAATTGCTGAAGATGAAGTTTGCATCAATGCCTTACCCAATTCAATAGAAATAGCAGATAAACTTTCTTGGCTAATTGACGAGCCTAATAAAATTATTGAAATAGGAAAAAATGCCCGAAATTTTATTGAAGAACATCACCATTATAAAAAAGTAGCAGAAAAATATTTAGAAGCTTATAAGTCTTAGTTTTAAAAACCCTTTAGAAATTCGGAATATTCTCGAATATAATCTTCCTCCATAAATTCTCCAGAAGATAGCACTAAGCAAATAGCACCAGATGAAAAATTTTCTAATTCTCGCCAAATTCCTGTTGGAATCAATAAACCTTTATTAGGCTTATTTAAAGTGATTTTCTTTTTATCCTTACCATTATCGATAGTCACATCAAAACTACCGCTTAATGCGATTAAAAACTCTTGCTGCTCTATATGCGCGTGCCCTCCTCGAAAAGAATCGCTAGGTACATCGTATAAATAGTATACCCTTTTAATAGTATATGGTAAAAAATCTTTTTCAATTACAGATAAATTTCCACGCCCATCAGGGTCCGTAATTTTAAAAATATTAATTAAATCTATAGTATCTATACTTGTGTGTTTCATTTTATGTTTTTTCAATATTACTTAACTATCAAATTATCTTCCAACCTTTCTTGTTCTCCTTCCCAGTCTCTTGAAATATTTTCCTTTAATAATTTAGCAGGTATACCTCCTATCAATATGTTTTCTCCAAATTTTGTGTAATCTTTATTACAAAGCGTATTTGATGCTATAGTGCAATAATTTGGTGTTTTAGTTTTCTGCATAATAGTAACTCTATTACTTACAAAATTATAATTCCCTAATTCAATTGGAGCTGTCATAGGATACTTTTCACCAGTATGGGTGTTCATCATTTGATGAAAATTAGTGTCGATTAACTGAGCTTCTGACCCTATACGAGCATAATTGCCTAAAACTATTTTTTCTTTACAAATAATCTTTCCGTTAGATGCCATGGAAGCCAAATGCCCCAATTCGCAGTAAGCATCTTTTGCAATAAAAATAAAGTAATCAATTCCAAATTGCACATGTCCTTTAAAAACAAAAGTCCCTTCCAATACTAACTGAGCAGTGCGTTTTGATCTAGAAACCAATTCATAGGGTTGGCCAAAGCCAATCATTGCCTTTTTAATTGGAGCATCTATAATGATATTCCCTTTTATACTTGAAAGCTTTACTTTTCCGTAGAAAAAAACAGGAAGCTTTCTTGCTATTGAATATGGGAATTTTTTATAATTAAAATAATAGGTCTTTATCCAATTAACGGACCAAAAAAACTTCCATTTCCTTTTAAAAGCTCTGTATTTTCCTTTTAAAAAACCTTTCATTTTTTTCTGTTCAATAATTCGTTAATGAATTTTTTAATATCCATTTTCTCATCTAATAATTTATAGGAAAACAGTATTGAAATTATAATTACAATTCCCATTAAGCTATATTTTAAAATTTCATTTTGAATATAGGTAAATGAAAACGCCAATGCACATAATATGACAGTAAAGGTAAATATTTTGTAGAAACCTTTTTCAAAATAAAAGCCATATCTATAATAAGTTATTAATCTTATAACTATAAAATGTATTATATAATGTATAAAAAAACTAAATCCTAAGCCTTCTAAACCACCATAAGTGTAGCCCAAAACATTTAGGAGTAATAGTAATGAATTAAATCCTAAGGCTGTTTTTATAAATACTTTTGAATCCCCTTTTGCTATTATAATATATCCCATAGACCAAGAAACTGCCCTAAAAAGCATTCCTAAGATCCCCCAACTTACCATAGGCACTATAGATAAAAACTCTTTAGTATATAGTATTCTTATTATGATTGGTGCTAAGGTTAAAAATATTACAATAATTGGGCTTATCAATAAAACCGCAATCATTGCTTGCTCGTAAACCGACTTTCTAATTTTTACAATGTCTTCTGAAATTGCGGATAGTCTAGGGAAATAATCGGTTCCCATAGCATTAAATATAATCCCAACGTAAGAGTTGAGTATTAAAAACCCCGCTTGATATAAGCCCACTTGATCTATGCCTCCTTCTGTACTTATAAATATTTGTAAAATATAAGCTACCAATAAAGTTACCATGCTGCTAAAACTTAGAGTAAGCCCAAGTTCTATCATTGGCTTCCCTTCTACGAAGGCTTCCTTATTCGTTATTTTATCGGGTTTTATTTCAAGCTTAAGAGAGTAATATAAAGTAAATATAAAACTCATAAATGTTGCGATGATAATTGCAGGAACAATTGCATCTAGCTTATAGAAATAATACAATGGCAAGGTAATTAACAAACCAAGTAAGTTTCCATATAAATTTGCTTTCGCCAGGCTTTTTAGTTTCCGAAGCCCTTGTAAAATAGCCAATTGGCTACTTGCCAATTGTTTAAATAATAAGGCGATAGAAATCCATACAAACGATATGGTATAATCCTTATTCCCAAAAGCAAACTCACTTAGCCAAGGAGAAAAAACAATCATTACAACGACTCCAAGGGTGATTGTAAACCATACTAACCTTTTTAAAATGCTAATAGTTCTGGAAACCTTATTGATATCCGACTTGCTATTTTCAAGCGATATCTCTTTAACAGCACTTTTCTCTAATCCTAAATTGGTTAGCCCGTTAATTAAACTCATTGTAGAAGTAAGCAAACTCGCTATACCCATTCCAACTGGACCAATTAACAAGGCAATTGCTTTAGAACGTACTAATGAAATAATGATATTGATAACCTGTACACCTCCAAAAAGAGATGTAGCTTTCATTACCTGTCGATATGAATTTTTTGTATCACTCACACTGGCTATATTTCAATCGGTTTTCGTTTTTTAAAATATCGCATCACTAAATAAAATACTACAAAAAAGTAAATAATGTATCTAAATAAATGAGCCATTACAACTCCCTCAACACCATAAATATTCACTAAATAATTAGCAAAAACATAAAACATTCCTAAAGAAAGTAATTCTGAAAAAATAAAACTTCTCACTAATTTTTTAGCTAAAAACTGATGCATTAATACTAAAGAAGCCAATCTAACAAAGTCTCCCATTAATTGCCATTTAAACAAGACTTCCATTCCCGTAAAATCTGGATAGATTAATAAAATTACAAATTCTCTTAAAAAATAAACGACTATCATTCCTAAACCAAAAATGGGTAGTAAGGTTTTATAAATGGAAAGTAATTCTACTTTAAACTCGCTTTTTTTATGAATACTTGCAAATTTTGGCAAGACATATAAGGAAAAAATAGAAATAGAAAAAACCATATAATTTTTAGAAATATTGGTCATTGCTGTCCAAACACCTGCATCGGCTTCTGTAATTTTATTTCTAATCATCGTTCGTATGTCTATTTCTACCAAATTAAGTAATACTGTAGAAGTAAACGACATTAGAGCAAATGCCAATAAGCCTTTTACAAAAGTAGTTTGAAATGTTAGTTTTGAAAATTGAACATATTCATTTAATGTCTTAAAAAATATCGATAATAAAACCGCTAATTGTATCACTGGTGTAAGGGCAATTGCTACTAAAACACCACTAAGACTATAATTAAATAATGCATATACTAATAAAGCGGCACTTAACAAATAACTTATTAAGTCGATTTTTGCAAACTTTTTATATTGGGAAAGTCCATTGATCACTCCATTAAATATTCTTTGAAGACTTATAAAAGGCACTAAAACAGCAAGTAACTTAATTAAAAAAATATACTCTTCAGAATCAAATAAGTACTGACTAATAAAGGATGCTGAGAAAAAAAGTGCAAAAAACGAAACTAAAGATCCTATGATACCTATAAGAAAAGCAGTAGAAAATAGTTTTTGTAACTGTTCTTTATCTTCTTTGTATTCGGAAACATATTTAACAATACCATTAAAAATTCCACCTGAAGTGATGGAAGTTAATAACTGCATTAAGTTTCTTAATTGTCCAATTTTTGAAATCCCAACCTCTCCAACCATCTCCGCTAATATGCGCTGGATAAATAAAGAAACGAACAATCTAATCCCAATAACTCCTGCATTTAAAGAAGTCATCTTTAACAATAAGTTTTCTTTTATAATTTTAGGGAGCTTCAAATTAGTAGGAATTTAAAACTTGTATTATTTCCTCTACTTCTGAATCGCTAAGAATTGGGTTTATGGGAATACTTACAACTTCCTTGTGAATTTTCTCCGTAATTGGAAAGTGCAATTCTGAAAATTCAGAAAGCGCTTCTTGTTTGTGTGGTGGAATTGGATAATGTATCAGGGTTCCAATTTCCTTTTCTTTAAAATAATTGATGAAGCTTTCTCTATTTTCTACCTGAACCACAAATTGGTGAAACACGTGATCTCCATCATTATTATGTGATGGAAGCTTAATCTTTTTATTATTAATCCTAGATAGATATTGATTCGCAATTATTATACGTCTGTTATTATCTTCATTTAAAAGCGGTAATTTAATCCTTAAAAAAGAGGCTTGAATGTCATCTAATCTAGAATTAAAACCAAGATATTCATTCACATACTTCGAGGAAGAACCATAATTTCTCAGTTTTTTCAGAACCGTTGCTAATTCATCATTGTTTGTAGTTATAGCTCCTGCATCGCCTAAAGCTCCTAAGTTTTTGGTTGGATAAAAACTAAAACCAGCGGCATCTCCTAAATTACCCGCAAGTACTCCTCTACTGTTTTTAGCTCCGTGAGCTTGTGCAGCATCTTCAATTATCAGTAAATTTTTTTCTTTTGCTATTGCTGCAATTTCTTCCATTGGAGAAAGTTGTCCATAAAGATGAACTGGCATAATTGCTTTCGTTTTTTCAGAAACAGAATTTCTTAAATCCTTCAAACTAAAATTAAAGGTGTCTGATTCTGCTTCTACTAAAACTGGAGTTAAGCCTGCTTGTTTTATTGCAATAATTGTAGCGATATAGGTATTGGAAGACACTAACACCTCATCTCCTTTATTCAATCTTCCTAAAACAACATAAGCCTCTAAAATAAGCCGAAGCGCATCTAAGCCATTCCCTAAACCTATACAATACTTGGTATTACAATAATTAGCGAATTCAGTTTCGAATGCAGAAACATTTCCTCCTAAAATATAATAACCAGAATCTAAAAAAGAAGTAAAGCCTTGTTGAAATTCTTTTTCAAAACGCTGATTAATTTTATGTAAGTCTAAAAAAGGAATCATGTGGTTTTAATTTCTAGGGTTTTATAAATATCTGTTTCCAGTACATAATTATTAAAAACATGAGATCTTGCTCCACAACCTTCCTTCCAAAAAATCAATCCCTGATTTAATAATTCTCCTTTTTCTTCACTTGAAGTATTAAAACTGAAATATTTTTTTTCATCATTAAAATCATTCACAATAAAATCATACAAAAGATCTAAACTTCCCAACACATTTTTATCTGCATTCGCTGAAACATATTGAGGGTGTATCACATTTTTAGTTAAAAAGACGGTTGTTCCTGCTACAATTTTATCGTCTTTATAGACATTAACTTGAGCAATGTTATTTGGAAAACGACTTGCTAAAAGTTTTATTTCATCTAAAGTGTGAACTGGCGAAGCATCGTGTTTTTCAGAAAGGTTTGGAATTAGAATCTCCTTCCAAAAAGCATCATAATCTCCATCCATTTTTACAACTAATCCGTTTCTTTTCGCTTTATTAATCCCTTCTCTTCTATTTTTCTGAAAACGTAATTTATGGCTATAATCTATTACCATAATTACATCTCTTTTTACCAATTTTGCATTGGCTTTAAAAAGAATATACTCTAATTCATCAGAGGGTATACTATTATAAAATGAAGGTATAACACAAATATCTAGTTTTTTAATTCCTTTGGAATAAAGAAAAGACAACGTGCTTTTAAAAGCTTCAAAAGTATAAAACAATTTCGCTGACTCTTGAAGTATAAAACTACCATAAGTCAATCCTTGATGAGAACAAACTACATCTTCTTTTTTGTTTGCTGGAAGTAGCGCAAATAATTTTTCTTCCTTATAGATCATCAATGAAAAATCTTCAAACCGATCTTGATGGTAATCCATAAAATCTCGTTGAAATAGGAATGTCGCATTTTTAGCTGAAGACACAAATTGGTTCCACTCCTCTTTTTTTGAACTTGTATATTTTATTACAGAATAAATAATTGTGGTTTTTTAATTATTGAACAAAGTTGAAACAAAAAATTATATTTAGTTTTATATTGCAATATAAAATTAAAATATTGAATTACTATATCAGTAAGAAACATTACAAATACATATTATACTCCTTATTCTTACTTGTTTTTATAATTGTAATAAAAAGGCCTATAGAGAGCTTTCCTGATTCTGAAGGCTATCTTACAATGTCAATTATTAGATCTCCAATTTACCCCATATTTTTATATGTATTAAAAGTAATATTTAATAACCTTTTCGAGGTCGCAACTATATTTTTTCAAATCCTCTTTAATATATTTTCTATTCACTATTTAGTTAGAAATCTTAAAAAAAACATAAAGATTAATTCTATTTGGTATTTATTATTAACGGTCATTCTTTTATTTCCTTGTGTATATAATTTAAATATCTCCAATAGGTTTCTTTCAGAATCGATCTCATATTCTCTTTATTTAATAGTAATCTCAAATTTTATTACTGCATTTTTAAAAGAACAGAACAGATACATTCTTTATTCTGTTCCATTACTAATAATATTGATATTAACTAGAAGTCAGTTTCTTTTTCTAGTACCAATAGGTGTTCTCATCATACTTTGGACATCCATAAAAGAGAATAAATTAAAGAAAAACAGCTGGTTGCTTATTGCATTTATATGTATTCCAATAATAACTACACTAACAGACAAGACTTATCATAGCATAGTACACGATCATTTTGTTTCTACCCCATGGACAGGATTGCATTTAATTACTCCAGCATTTTTTGTTGCAGACAAAGAAGATTCAAAATTATATGATGATCCAGATGAAAAGGAATTTTTCACTAAAGTATACCGTCAATTAGAGGAAGATAAATTGAATTTAAATACACTAGATTTATCTAAAAGGGATGAAACATCTTTCTATATTCAAAACTTTAGTAAGATTGCAAATCAAACAATTTATAGCTATGGAAAAAACATTCTACCTAAGGATCTTTCTGAAAATGAAAAATTTATAGCTTTAGATAATATTACAAAAAATATGACTCCTCCACTTATTTTAAATAATTGGAAGCTTTGGATAAAACTTTATATTAAAAACTTTTTAAATGCATTTAATAATACTAAATATGCTTTATTAATATTTATCATTTTATTTTTTTCACTAATAAAACTAAAGAAAAAGCCAAGCAAGGAAATTAAATTTATCTTTTTAGGTTCCTTATTTTTAATTTCTAATGTATTAATTATAGCGATAGGAATGCATACCGTTAAAAGATTTACTTTTTATAATGATTGGCTTATATTTCTAATTATTTTTATTTTACTGAACACATTAACCAAATACAAAGCCACTAATGACTCCTGAATTAACTATCGTAATGCCCTGTTTAAATGAAGCAGAGACTCTTGCAACTTGTATTAAAAAAGCGCAATCTTTTTTTAAAAAGGAAGAAGTAAATGGAGAAATTGTGATTGCTGATAATGGCAGTACTGACGGTTCACAAAAAATAGCAGAAGATTTAAATGCGCGGGTAGTTTCTATTCCTGAAAAAGGATATGGTAGTGCGTTAAAAGGTGGTATTCATGCCGCTAAGGGGAAATATGTTATTATGGGAGATGCTGATGACAGCTATGATTTCAATAATTTATTACCCTACCTAACCAAATTAAGAGAAGGTAATGATTTGGTTATGGGCAACCGATTCAAAGGTGGGATAAAAAAAGGTGCCATGCCTTTTCTACATAAATACCTAGGTAACCCTGTCCTTTCGTTTATAGGCAGGTTATTTTACAACATTAAAATTGGAGATTTTCATTGTGGCCTAAGAGGATTTAGCAAGGAGGCATTTATTAAAATGAAACTTAAAACTACAGGAATGGAGTTTGCCTCCGAAATGATAGTAAAAGCTAGCCTAATAAATCTTACAATAGCCGAAGTTCCAACTATTCTTTCAAAGGATGGAAGAACTCGCCCACCACACTTAAATACTTGGGAAGATGGTTGGCGTCACCTACGATTTTTGTTATTATATAGTCCAAAATGGCTGTTTTTTTATCCTGGATTACTTCTGATGCTTTTGGGTATTATCACCTCATCTGCATTAATTTACAGCCCTGTTACAATTGGTAATATCACCTTCGACATTCACACTTTATTATTTACAACCGTTAGTATTTTAATTGGCTTTCAATTTATTCTATTCTATGGCTTGACTAAGGTATATACTGTTGAAAATGATTTGCTGCCCAAATCAAAAAACTATGACCGTCAATTTAAATTTATCAATCTTGAAAAAGGTCTAATCGCTGGAGCTGTATTGATTTTGACAGGACTAACTTTAAGTATAATTGCATCTACTAATTGGTATGAATTAAGTTTTGGAGATATTACCAACTCTAACACGCTACGCATTGTTATACCAGCCATCACTAGTATGTTTCTAGGAGTTCAGTTAATTCTATTTAGTTTGTTTTTTAGTATTTTAGGCTTGAAAAAATAAATTCTATTAGAAAGAAATTATGTTTATTATTTTTTTTCAAAAGTAATATTCCCATATTCATCTATACACTTATAAACCCCTTTAGTAGCTCCGTTAAAAATTAAAAGATAACTCCCATCTTCCTCTAAATGATCTAAGTATTTCTGCTCTTTGCTTAGATATGAAAACAGAAATCGAAAAACATTTACTGCGCTTTTCATCTTTTTATCAAACTTTGGAATATCATTATCTGGCCAATGAATAGACAAATTACTCCCTAGAATAGAGTATAAAATATCTCTATCCTCTGTTTTTGTATAAATTTCAAAAGCAGATTCTAGACCAACATAACCCCCATGATCAGACATAATCATTATTAAAGCATTTGGGTCACGACTTTTAATTAAAGTAACCAAATCTATAAGTGTTTGGTTTGCCTCTTTTAATTTCTTCGCCCAGGCTTCTTTCTCTCCTTCAATCCCTCTAGATTTAGATTTATCATTTCTTATATGACCAGGATCAAAAAACTCTATGAAAAAAAACTGAGGTTTATCAGTTTCTAACTTTGAGTTTAACGATTCTAAAATGTTCTTTTTATTTCTAAATCCATTTCCGATGAAAGGGATATCCAATCCATTAATATTACTATCATCATAGCCTAATTCTGGCCGATTAAGCAGTAAATAAGGGGCTTCTAAAATAAGATGAGTATTATAGCCATTCTTTTTAAAAACATCCAATACTGTATTCTTAGTAATTATTACTTTTCTTGCATTTAAGGCATCATTGGGATCATTTACATTATTATAATAATGATGCTTCATCATAAAAATAGAACTATTTGAGGACAAGGTTGATGGATAATTACTCCTAAAGTTTGGGTAATTTTTAAAGCCTTCGTTCAACAGAAAATTTTCAAAATAGCTGTTATCAATATTATAATATCCTTTTTTTAATTCTGATAAATTCTCATAACCATCTGGCTGAATAAAATATACATTAGGTTTGCTTTTAAATTCCACATTTGCAATATCGTCTGGCTGTTTAAGCCATTCTTCTGAATAATATATTTGATTGTTGATGGTGTTTAACAGAACCATAAGACCTATAAATGCAAGAATAAATTGAAGAATAATAATTTTTTTTAAGTATTTATAAATAAAAAAAACTAAAATTAAGGCTATAAAAAAAATAAGCAAAAGCACTTTTTTTTGAATCCCTGCATGATAACTTATAGACATAAAACCAAGAAACATAAATACATTTAAAAATGGAAGAATGTATTTTCTTGTTTTATCGAAAATAGAATGTTTTGAAAGTTTATCTGCTATTAAAAAAACTACAATAGGACAAAGAATAAAACAGAAAAGAAAGAAGCCTAAATGCCCCCAAGTATTCACCAACTTGAAATTATTACTAAAATAAAACGTTATTGGATACAATCCAGCTGCGATAGCATATAAAATAGGATACTGCTTAGTATTAGAAAGAAAATCCTGATAAAAACTTTTCTTTTTATTGGACATCTTTTTTGTTTTCCAATAAATACATTATACGTGCTGTTCCATCTAAATTTTCTTTTTTAACTATATTAAAAAACTTAGAATAACCTTTTTCAAAATTAGACTCCTTATAAAAGTCAAAATGATTTATAAACTCTCGCTTTCTAACTAATAAGGATTCTACCCAAGAGTCTTGACGAGTTGGAAATTCAAGAATTAGATGCTTGGAAAATTTAGCGAAAAATCCTGCAGATTTTTCAAAAGGCACATTTCCAGATAGTGTGATGTGATGTATTAATGCCAATGCCATTGTAACATCTGGTGCATAAGTTTTTAAGCGATTGATCAAGGAGTCTCGTTCTGTATTATTAAAACCAATGCCGGGCGCAGGTTGAAGCACATCGCAAACAAAAGGAAGCATGTTATCCTCTTCATTTTCTAATAATTGTTTAAAATTAAAATCTACAGCATTTCGGTCAATATCGGTTACAATAATATCTTTTACTATATCCTGTACCGTTCTTGCAAAGGTTCCATCATTACCCCCAATATCAATAAGTCTTTCAGCTTGTAATGGTTTTACCCAATCTCTTATTAGTTCTTTTTTGGTTTTAAAAGCTCCTTCATCATAATTTGTCTTTGTATAATAATCTCCCCATTCACTTGCCTCTTTCAAATTTAGCTTGCTTATATAATTATATAAACTACTAATTATATTTTCTTGCGATTTTTTAGATAGTTTGGCAATTTTGGTTTCTGCTTTATAATCCTCACTATGCTTATTTTCCATCTTAGCCAACAAGTGAATATTAGGATATAAAACAGAACTTATTTTTGTTCGCTTTGGCAACATAGAAGCGATTAATTTAACCGGGATACCATCTATATAAGAAGATAACATAGCAAACACATCTGTTCCATGGTATTTTGCTAAAATCAAAGGACCAAAAAAGTGAGTGATAAATTGTTTATAGGCTCTCCAAGGAGTTCCATCTTCGTAAAAATCAAAAGAAAGTGTGTCTATAAAAATCGGTTTTCCTTTATGAAAGGTAACATTATAGGCAGATGCATCCTTAAGTATAAAGCCCTTAGACAATGCGAATTTTTGAATTTTAAGGGTAAGTAATGCTGCTTGTTTAAACTGTTCAAAACCCCATTCATAAGGGTTGGTGATAAAAGGAATTTTCTCTGGAGTAATTATAATTTTATCTTCGGAAACTAATGTTTCTTCGTGAGAAATTAAAAGCTTGTTTTTGATAAGAGTTTTGTAAAATCCGCTTTGAGACAATTTATTGTATTGCGGAAAATAGATTGGATGTATCACTCTTCTAAGTGTATCTCCATCATAATACATATGCCCAGAAGGATCCCTAAAAGAAGCTTCGTGTGCTTTACCCGTTTTTGTCATTAGATTCTTCGGTGTCTTCCTCTTCCACATCTATAGAATCAATAGTATCCCCTTCCTTGGTTAATCCTAAAAGTAATTTTATTTTATACATTGCGTTTTTAGAAAAAAGCAATACTCCTGCTGCAACTGCAACAACTGCTTGAACAATCATTGCTCCTAATCCTGGGTCGAAATACAAAAAGTTCATAGATATATTTAAGGTAGTTTTTAATGGTAACAAATTAACTAAAAAACACGCAGATTATTTAGTTTAAATCTTATAAAATAAAAAAGCGTTATTTCACCTAAATTATATTTAAGTAAAATAACGCTTTAATAGGTTTAGTTTAACCTATAATTTATATCTCTTACGATCTACTTCTTTAAGATATACTTTACGTACTCTTAAAAAATTAGGAGTTACTTCAACATACTCATCTTTCTGAATATATTCTAAAGCTTCTTCTAATGAAAACTTGATCGCAGGTACAATTTTAGCTTTATCATCTGCTCCAGATGAACGTACATTACTCATCTTTTTGGTTTTAGTGATATTTACTGTCATATCATCTTGACGCGTATTTTCACCAATTACCTGACCTTCATAAATATCCTCATTTGGATGCACAAAGAAACGTCCACGGTCTTGTAACTTATCTATTGAATAAGGAATTGCTTTCCCTTTTTCCATTGATACCAAACTACCGTTTTGTCTTTCTGGAATACCACCTTTATAAGGTTGGTATTCAAAAAATCTATGGGTCATAATAGCTTCCCCTGCTGTAGCTGTTAATAATTGATTTCTTAAGCCAATGATACCTCTAGATGGAACGATAAACTTACAAATCATTCTTTCGCCCTTGGCTTCCATACTTTGCATTTCTCCTTTACGGATAGTTACCATATCGATAGCTCTACCACTAACGCTTTCTGGTAAATCGATCGTTAATTCTTCCACTGGCTCACATTTTTTACCATCAATTTCTTTGATGATTACTTGTGGTTGTCCAATCTGCAACTCATATCCTTCTCTACGCATAGTTTCAATCAAAACAGAAAGGTGTAATACACCACGACCGAATACCATAAACTTATCTGCACTATTTGTAGGTTCTACACGCAATGCTAAGTTTTTTTCTAATTCACGCTCTAAACGATCTTTAATATGACGAGAAGTAACAAACTTCCCATCTTTTCCGAAAAAAGGAGAATCGTTAATAGTAAATAACATACTCATTGTAGGCTCATCTATTGCAATAGTTGCAAGACCTTCTGGGTTTTCAACATCACATACCGTATCTCCAATTTCGAATCCGTCTATTCCAACTAAAGCACAAATATCTCCAGCTTTTACCTCAGCAACTTTCTTTCTTCCTAAACCTTCAAAGGTTTGTAATTCTTTAATTTTGGCTTTTGTAATACTTCCATCACGTTTAACCAAAGCAATCTGCATATTTTCTTTAAGAGTACCTCTGTGCAATCTTCCAATAGCAACTCTTCCTGTAAATGAAGAATAATCCAAAGATGTAATTAACATTTGAACATTTCCTTCTTTAGCTTCAAAAGATGGAACGTGATCCAGCACCATTTCTAATAAAGGCTCTATGTTTGTAGTCTCATTTTGCCAGTCATCACTCATCCAGTTGTTCTTTGCAGAACCATAAACAGTAGGAAAATCCAACTGCCATTCTTCAGCACCTAATTCGAACATTAAATCGAAAACAGCTTCATGAACTTCTTCTGGAGTACAATTCTCTTTATCTACTTTATTTACAACAACACAAGGCTTTAAACCTAAGTCAATTGCTTTTTGTAATACAAAACGAGTTTGTGGCATTGGCCCTTCAAAAGCATCTACCAACAATAAAACTCCATCTGCCATATTCAATACACGTTCTACTTCACCACCAAAATCGGCGTGACCAGGAGTATCAATAATATTAATTTTTGTGTCTTTATATACAACAGAAACATTCTTTGAAGTAATGGTAATACCTCTTTCACGTTCTAAATCATTATTATCTAAAATTAGATCTCCTTTGTTTTCATTTTCACGAAACAAACTACAGTGATGCATAATTTTATCAACCAAGGTTGTTTTACCGTGATCTACGTGTGCAATAATTGCGATGTTTTTGATTTTCATACTACTATGTTTTTACGAGGGTGCAAAAGTAGTGTTTATTAATGAAAAATCTATCTATTTATATTTTAATGTTTTAATAGACCCCAATTCACTTAAAACTACTATATTTACGATAGCTCCCCCCTAAATATACTTTATGAAAAATATACTACTCCTATTTATTCTAGGGCTGAGCTTTTTTACTGCTACAGCTCAATTTGGACCACAGCAAATAATTACAACTAATTCAAGTTCTGCATTTTCAATTATACCATATGATATAAATCAAGATGAATTTATGGATATTATTTCTGGTTCTTCTAATAAAATTGTTTGGCATCAAAATCAAGATGGACTGGGTGATTTTTCTGAGGAACAAATTATTGTTGAAAACATCCAATCACTTGGGGGTATCATATTATCGGATTTTGATAATGATGGAGATGTAGATATAATCTATAAAGAGTTTCAAAATAAAATTATATGGCTTGAAAACCTAAATGGATTAGGTGATTTTGGTCCTAAACAAATATTAATAGAGAGTCATCCAGATTATAGAGTTAGTAGTTCCGTAGAGGACATGGACAATGATGGTGATAAAGATTTAATAGTTAATTACACTAACACATTTAATAATTATATAGTTTGGTATGAAAACTTAGATGGACAAGGTACTTTAAGTGATGAAATATTGTTAATTGAAAACTTAAAGGAAGCTTATGGCCCAATAATAGTAGATATTGACAACGACGGCAATTTAGACCTGTTAACATCTCACGAAAATAATGGCCCAGCTAAATTGGTTTGGTATAGAAATTTAGGAAATGTAGTTTTTGGACAAGAACAAGAGATATATCAATTTGATTTTTTCCAATCTGATTGGACAAGTATATCTTATATGCAATATGTAAATATAAATTCAGATGAAGATAAAGATATTGTTATTACTGCTCATAACGATGATCTTGGCACTTTTACATATTGGTTAGAAAATCTTGATAACCAAGGTGAATTTAGCTCAATAAATTTAATTTCAAATGTTGTTGGATTTTACCGATTTTATGATTTAAATAATGATGGAGATAATGATTTACTAGGCTTATCAAGTGGTGGAGATAGAATATATTGGAAAGAAAGTGAAAACAGCCAAGGAACATTTAACTCTCAAATCAATATAAGTACCGAGGTAAACTTTCCACGAGATATAAGAGCGTCCGACATTAATGGAAATGGACTATTAGATGTGATTTCTGCCTCATCTGGAGATAATAAAATAGCTTGGTACGAAAACGAAGTACTAGGTTTAGTAGATCAATCAGAAAACCATTTTACACTTTACCCAAACCCTACAGAAGGACAACTTAACATAAATTCTAATCAAGAAATTATTTTAATTGAAGTCTATAATCTAATTGGTCAAAAAATATTAGAAACTAAAACTGAATTTAATATTTCTAATTTTAACTCTGGGATATATTTTGTAAAAATTAAAGATACTAATGGTTTTTCTGAAGTTCATAAAATCATTAAAGAATAAAGCTTTTCGTTATCTTTGCCCAAAATTAATAGGATAATGAACCTCAACCTAATTCCAAAGATAAAACACACACAATCCGATAATTTCTTTTTACTTGCAGGCCCATGTGCTATTGAAGGAAAAGACATGGCAATGCAAATTGCTGAAAAAATTGTGAAAATTACGGACGCCCTAGAAATTCCTTTTATTTTTAAAGGAAGTTTTAAAAAAGCTAATCGTAGTAGAATAGATAGTTTTACAGGAATTGGAGATGAAAAAGCATTACAAATTCTTAAAAAAGTTTCCGAAACTTTTGATGTTCCTACGGTAACCGATATCCATGAAGTAAGCGATGCAGCACTTGCTGCTGAATATGTTGACGTTTTGCAAATCCCAGCTTTTTTGGTTCGACAAACAGACTTGGTAGTTGCAGCTGCAAATACTGGAAAAGTAGTCAACCTAAAAAAGGGACAGTTTATGAGTCCGGAAAGTATGCAACATGCAGTTAAAAAAGTAATAGACTGTGGGAATAATCAAGTTACTATAACCGATAGAGGTACGATGTTTGGTTATCAAGATATGATTGTTGATTACCGTGGCATACCAACGATGCAGCAATTTGCACCTACAATATTAGACATTACACATAGTTTACAACAACCCAATCAAACCAGTGGTGTAACTGGCGGAAGACCAGATATGATTGGCACTTTAGCTCGTGCTGGTGTTGCAGTTGGTGTAGATGGATTGTTTTTAGAAACTCATTTTGATCCTGCAAATGCGAAAAGTGATGGCGCAAACATGCTAGACATTCAATATTTAGAAAAATTGTTGCGTGATTTAGTTGCTATCAGAAAAACAATAAAATCACTTTAATATAAAGGGATTACATTTTTTGTAACTTCAATTAATACTTCATCATCAATTTGTTCAAGCGATTTGTATCGCAATGAAGCCATTTTCTTTCTATTTTCGATTACAAGTAGATCTTGATGAATGCTTATTTGATTTCCTCTAACAAAACATATATCTACAAATTGGTTTTTATGACTCGCATTTAAAAAACAAAAGGGGCGTTTTTTATAATAATAAAATGGGATTTTATATTTATACAATAGTTCTACTTCGGGTATGGTATTTTCAATAATAATTTGAAGATGCAACAACATATTACGATAAGGTTCGGGTTGGTTGAGGATGTAATTTTCTGCAGGATTCACAATTGCTAAAATAAAATATTTATTATAAAATGAAAGGGTTGCTAAAAAATTAACAACCCTTTCAATTCAAATAATCGCTTTTATTAACTCCCCAATTAATTAAGCACTATAAAGGTGCAAAATTGTATAAAGAATTAATTGAGAATTACCCTAAAAAACGATTGGGGTTTTTCCCCTTTTTTACTTAGGATTTTTCTTGAAGCTAAAATTGCTCCAACAAATAATTAATTAAATCTGTTGAAGTTACAATCCCAACTAATTTAGAATCATCTATTACAGGCAGTGCATGAAATTCTTTTTTAGATAAAATTTCTGCAACTTCTTTAATTGAGGTTTCAGAAGTAACACTAACTAAATTTTTTGCCATGACTTGCTCAATAGTAAACATATTATAGACAATAGTATCTACCGTTTCTTCATCTTCATAAACTGCATCTGCAAAACTAATTCGTAAAAGATCGGTATAGCTTAAAATCCCAACAACCGTTTCTTCTTTAATTACAGGAATATGCCTAATTCTATGGGTTTTAAACAACAGTTCGGCTGTACTAAGATCATCTTTATTACTTAGTGTAATTACATCAGTAGTCATTATCTTGGAGATGGAAGTGCTTTTTTTCATAGCCTAATTATTTAAACACATATTTGTCTAGTGAAAATAAAAATAGCAAATAATCTCTAAAATAAATATGATAAATATCACAGAATTATGAGTTAACTAATTATGTATAAATGAAAAATCTTAAAAAATTAATCTTCACTATCTACATATTCCTGTAAATAAGAAAACCTTTCGGTAAGTTTTCCATCATGGGTAGTCATTCTAGCACGATCTAATATTCCATCTTGATCCTTATTAAAAAAAGCGGGGATTACTTGATTAAAAAACATTCGCCCAAACCCTTCACTTGCATCTTTTGGTAATTCGCAAGGCAAATTATCTACAGCCATTACTGCAATAGCTCCTTTTGCATTATAAGCTACTTCTTTTTCAGTTTGAGGATCATAACCATAAAATGGATCAGCAATAGTAGAAGCTCGTAATGTGCTAGCTACAGGACCATCAACATCGCAAGAAATATCGGCAACTAAACTTATTTTAAAACCGGGACGTTTTGCATCTTCTCTAGTAAATAAAAATGGAGCATCATTACCATAAAAATGACCAGCAATAAAAAAGTCACTTACTCTTGCATAAGGCATAAAATTACTTTCATAGCCAGTAGGATCCTCATAAAACTCTCCCTTGTTACCAGCTTTTCCATCTTTGCGGCGGTTATATTCCATAACATCTATAAGACAGTAAACTGGTTCAGAAAAAACGGATGTTAAATAAACAGTATCGCTAACTTCATTAATTTTAAGATGGTCTAAAATCTCTTTTGCTCCTTTAGCTACTTTTCCAGTACCTGATAAAATTATTTTTAAATTTTGAGGCAATGTAATTTTATCTAATTCTAATTTAACCTCTTTAAGGTCGTGTAAGGTTTCCACTTTTGGTAAACTAAAAATCTTATCTCTTAGTCCTAGTGCTCTAAATCCATTATAAGCACCTACCAATCCAGCATATCTACCAAAGCCAATAAGCCTTGCACCATTTTCCTTTACAATAACTTCATGATCATAAAACTCTATTTTTTTCTGAAGAATGGCTTTTAGTAATTCTCTATTATAGGGCTGTTTTTTAATGGTATGACTAAAAAAGAAATATTTTTTGTTTGGTATTAAAGCATCGATTGGCACTTCCTTTACCCCTAAAAACACATCGCAATTTGAAACATCATTAGTAACTTCAATACCAGCTTCAACATACTTTTCATCTTTAAAAAACCGAATGTCGCTATTTTCTACTTTTAATTGAACCTCATTAAATTCTTCAAGGACTTTTTTACATCGATTAGGCGAAAAAACTACTCGGCGATCTGGTGGATTTTTACGCTCTTTAATTAATGCGAATTTTATGGGCATAGCTTATGATTTTTGTGTAAATAAAAGGATAGCAAAGATACATTTAATATTATATCTTTGCCCTCCTCTCTTTAGAGAGAATGTTCTTTGATAATACTTTTAGATATATTTTTAAAAATTATCTAAATTATTGGGGCCGACTGGTTTTGACAGCGGGTCTAATTGTAAGGTAAGCATGTCGAGCGCTGGGATACAGCTCGTAAATATCATATTTCACACTTTTTAAACGGCGAGAATAACTACGCCCTAGCTGCATAATCCGAATTATAGTAGGATAATGCCTCGGCCCGCTAGGCGGGCAAGCAGGAAGTCTCTCAAGAGCCTTGGTTTATGGCAATTGATCTAGAGACTTCGTAAATATAAACCTAGCTAGTATAGTGCTTTGATGTACTTGCGAAACTCAAATTAAAGATAAGCCATGCGTTGGTAGTTTTCAACCGGTAATTGGACGAAAATTTAAATGAAAACTAAACATGAAGAAAGCTTTATAATTGCACGTTTGGACGGGAGTTCGAATCTCCCCGGCTCCACGAACATTCACAACTGTGTTGTGGATGAAAACATAATAAACCCATCAAGTTTACTTGAATGGGTTTTGTTGTTTTAAGACACCTGTCTTTAAAAGACAGGCAATTGTAATTGCAAATCTGGAACATATGAGATCTTTTTAAATAATCTCCCCGGCTCCACAACACTCAAGAAACCGTGCCAATTTTGGCGTGGTTTTTTGTTTTTATGAAGAAATTGAGCTTGCTCACGATTTTGAAGAAAAATAAAAAATATGCAGCCTTTGCTGCGGGGTTTCTTATTTGCAAATTTGAAGCCCTTGGAGATCAGCGAAGATAATCTCCCCGGCTCCACAACACTCAAGAAACCGTGCCAATTTTGGCGTGGTTTTTTGTTTTTATGAAGAAATTGAGCTTGCTCA
>OLHJ01000059.1_pt1 | contig 44763 bp, 67 predicted proteins | sample 1609491 | NCBI WGS metagenome assembly OLHJ01 (sample SAMN05416861, study PRJEB24817) | seawater metagenome | isolation source: Sea water | place: Canada:Atlantic | collected 2013-11
TCTACACAGAGTAGATCGTCGGCAGCGTCAGATGTGTATAAGAGACAGACATTAAATTCACTCATGACATAGATTCTATTTTTTTACGTACTGCTTCAGCATCAGGGTCATTTGGATTATTTTTTAACCACTCTTTTGCTTGTTCTAATTCTGTATTAGCTTCTACAGTAGGTGGCGTAGCTTCAGTAGTCATCTCTTGTGTATCTACTGTCTTACCTGTAGTAAGCATAGGAAAGTCTGTTTTAAGTATTTCATCTACAATAGAACTAGGTTTTTCTCCTCGTAGTTTAGCTTGTATCTTAATGTATTCATTAACTCTAGTTAAATTATTATTAAGTCTAGCATCTGTTGGAGCATAAACCATACCATTCTTAACTACTACATTAGAACCTTGAGGTAAAGTAGTCTTAGTAGCTTCTTTATAAAACTCTACATTATCTAAAACATCTTTATTAAAGTCTGGTTGACTCATTAAATTATCAAATACTTTATCAGAAGTACTAGAAATTCTAGGTAGTAACTTATCTAATTCTTTATTCTTTAAATCACCAGTCATACTATTAGCTATATTAAATACATTATTAAAGTATCCTTTAGTTCCATCAGTTAAATCACCAAAAGCAACTTCAGCTTCAGCTAAATCATTAAAACTTTTATAACTACTATAGTTATTTAATTGTGTTTTTTCACCATAGTATTGACCATTATCACTTTGATAATTTAATTTAGAACCTTTCCTAGTTATAATTTCTTCCATAGCTGCTTTTATTTTTGCCATTTCTTCTGGATTACTCTTATTAAGTAAATCTAATAACTTACCATTTCCACCAGTAGTTAACGCAACATATGTATCTATTGTTAATTTAAGATTTTCTGCTTTTGCTTTATTAAAACCATTAGCTGTTACTTCATGTAATTTTTGTTCTAATTCTATAGTTTCTAATTTTTCTTTTAAAAATGCTTTTCTATTAGCAGGTACAATTTTTTGCATTTCTTCATCTAATCTATTTATTGCAGTTAATTGCATAGTATAAAAGTCTTCATTTCTTTTCTTTTCATACTCATTTCTAGCAGGTAAATTACTTACAGTCCATTGTAATTCTCTTCTAGCAGCTTCTGTTAATCTTTGTCTAGCATCATTTTGTTCATCAACATTTTGTATATTATCTTCAATAAATTCTAATTGTTGAAATAATAAATTAAAAGACTTCTCTGCTTCTATATATAAACCATTAGTACCACCAACACCATCACCCATATTAGCAAGAAACTCTACTTTCTGTTCTTCACTAAACCTTTCATCAGCTGCAATTAACCTTGATTCTATTTCTTTATTTCTTAAATATTGTTTTTCTTTTTCAAAAAGATATGGTACTTCTTCTGGTCTTTGTCTCCAAGAAATATTTTGTTTATCTAAAAACTTAGTCATTTCAGCAGTTTGTGCTGCTTGTGCTTTTTGTTGAGCTTCCATAGAAGCTAAGTCAGCTTTTAATAATGTATTTAATCCACCACGTTTATATACACTAGACATCTGTGCAGTAATTTCATCAGCATATGCAGGATTACGAGCCATTAATTCTTCTGCTGCAGCATTAGCTCTATATTGAAACTCAGAAGGACTCATTACTTTTTGTTCTTTAGCCATCTCTAATTTATTTATAACAGTATCTAACTCTTCTTGATAAGGAGCTGGTCCTTCAGTTTCCATAGATGCTTCTAATCTAGTTTTTTCTTCTTCTAATTGAGCAATAGCAGTAGGACTAGTATTTTGATACTGTTGTCTTAAATCTTCTGCTTCTTGTTCTGCTTGAGTTAGTGTCATTCTTTTATCTAAAGCTACTGCTCCTTTAATAGCAGTATCAGCTAAAGAAGCTACTGCACCTAAATTACTAAACTTAGCAGGCATAGCTTTTGGAGTAACGTAAGTTAACTCTGGTCTATTTTGTGTCATTTTAGTTGTGTCAAATTCTGCCATTTTTATTCCTCTATGTTAAATGACCTTGCAGTATCCAAGGCTTTCATACTATTTAAAAAATCATTAGCTACTTTATACTCTTCACTGCCTTCATCATAATTTAATTCAATTATTTTTCTAGCTGCTATTATTTCTTTTGTTGTCATTAACTGACCAGTAAAGATTCTTTGATGATACTTTTTAATAAAGTTCTGAGCTATAGGAGTTTGTTGTCTACCCATCATACCAAATACTTCAGAAATAAATTCATTATGTTCATTACTATTAGCTATAAATCCAACACCATTTAGTACTACTATATAATCAGATAAGCCTTTAGCTATATCCATATATGTAGGAACACCACCTTTAGCACTAGAAGATATTATAGTCATATAACGTCTAGCATGTTCTGATAATGACTTTCTTCTATCTGAATCAGATGTTTGAACTTCCCAAAGGTATTCATTTTTAGATGTTTGTACACCCCAGAATGCTTTAAACCATGCTTCTGATTCCGTTTGTTTAAATCCATACTCATGTCCTGTTTTAGTTGCAGCAATAAAATCATTTTCTCGTTCTTTAACAAACTGCATATATGCTTTAGTAGGTGGAAATAATTTAGCTAATGATTGCATAGACCTAGCTACATTTTCATCTTTATAAGCTTCAGGGTTTCTTACCCAAATATCTAGAATTTCATCACCTACATTTATAGTACGTTTAAACCAACTTAAAGCAGCTCCAGCATTATTGTAATCAATATCTTCATTATAGATACCTATAATTAATTCAACCATAGTAGCATAAGGACCTAAGAAAGCAAAGTCATCTCCATAGATACTATATAAATCACCAAACTTAGACATAGATGCTCTATCATCTGGGAATATTGTATCTCCTACAAAGTTACCTACTAGATAAGCTAAGTTTAATTTTTCATGCGTTCTAGCTAACCACCATGCTGTAGGACTATCCATAGACTCTAATACTTTATTAATAATAACACCTACTCCTGCAATAGATGCACCAAAGTAAACAGTATTCCATGCTAAAGCTTTTAGTCTAGTTGCAAAATCAAAAGGAGTTGCATTAGGATTAATTGCTGCTTCTGTAATCTTAGCCATAAATGATTTAAACTGAGCAAGTGTACGTAATGTTAAACTATTTTGCCAAGCTAAATTTGTTGCCTTAGTCATACTTCCTGATAATCGATATGCGTCCCACATAATTTGAGATAATACTTCTCTATTTTCCCAAGACTTACCTGGATTTTGATTCCTCCAGTTTTCTAATGCTGCTACTACTTGACCAAATCTTTGGAATAATTCACCTGCACCAAAACCAACATCAGTTAATGCTTTAACTGCTGTTTTACTTAAAGCTCCTGGAGTAAAAGGACTTTCTCCTAAATGAGGAGGTCTATTAATTAACATACCTTTAGTAAAAATATGGTCTCCTACTAAAGATATAGAAAATTCTTTAATTGCCATAACTATCATTTCTAATTGTCTAGGATTATACTTCATAATACTTTTATCATTTAAAGAGTTTGGTAAATGGTCTTGAAAAAAAGCATCATTAACTCTTATAATATCTTTACCACTCTTTTTAAAATCATTAGTTAGCTTAGCATAACGATGAGTTAAAGCCATTACTGTTACCCAATTTTGATAGAACTCATAACCTAAAGGACCACCTTTACTTACTGCAGATATATTAGCTAAAGCTGCAGCTCCCTGTAAAAACAATTGTTTAGGAGCATTAACTAATAACTGTAATGTTGTTACTGCAGTTAATGGAGAACCTACTACAGCATCAGGATTCTTTTGTACTTCTCTAGCAGTTTTAGCAGTACCACTAAATCTAGTATTCTCTGTTATATTACCTACTAAGTTAGCTAATTTACGTATAGCATGAGCAGAATATTTACTATCTACTGCCATAGAAGAGCGTTCTTTATTAGTAATTAACCACCAATCTGCTTTAGCTTGTCTAGTCTTTTCACCATATTGAACATTAGTTGGAGTCATTGTACTAATATCTAAAGGAAAATCAGGTACTACTATATCACTTTCTATCATGCCTGTTTTATCAACCGTAGCTTTAAACTCAAATATTTTACCTTTCATAGGCATATAAGTATTAACCCATTCTTTTTTAAGTTGTAATAAACCTATATTAGAAAAAGCAGTATCTGCTGCTCTAGCATTTTCTAAAGATGTTTCTAATGGGTCAGACTTTACTGTATAATCTATCTGTTCATTTCTTAATCTAATACCCATGACAGCTTGCTGTTCTCTAATTCTAAAGTCTGCTATTTCATTCATTTGTAATTCAGCAGCTTTATCAATAATATACATAGATTTATTATCTAAGCTTGTTAAGTTTTCTCTAGACCAAGCATACGCAGCTCTAGGAGAATCTACCATAGCTACTGTTACACCAAATTGACGTAATATACCCATAACTTCAGCACGTTTTGCTTGTTGTTTTTTAGTTAATAATTTACCAGTTAAATCTAATATTCTAGTATTACCTAAATCTTTAAATTGTTCTTTTATAGGTGCTTTAAGTGGACGACCATTAATCTTTTGTTCTAATGGTATACGAATAACCATAGTAGATTCAGTATGTTTTCTAGGTACGTGTCCTGGTCTAGCAGGTATTAACTGATTAGGTAATGGTTGTGGTTTAAATGTACTAAAGATACCATACTGATAAATGTCACCATTCTCATCTACTTTATTTCGTTTTAAACGATATACCTGTTGAACAGGCATACCATCAACTTTTGTAAAATGAGTTCTTACTCCTCGTTCACCTAACTCAAAGTATACTGGTTTACTATTTACATAATCCCATGCTGCTGCTTGTAAGATTTCTCCTGTTTCTGTAAACACAGAATCAAATACATCTAGTTCTGCTATATCAAACTCTGATTTAACAGGCATTACTTCTGGAGGCATATTATTATTTAATACTACATCTTTACCTCTAGGAACAATAAATGATTTATCATATCCTGTTTCTAATAAATTATTAGCATATGTTACATTATCTGCAGCAAGTACAGCATTGTCATATATTCTAAAAGTAGTAAGAGCTACTTGTAATCTATTCATAGAAGCTACAGTAGGAGCTGTACCTAATGCATCTACTATTTGAGCTTGACTTAACTGTGCTAAACCATTCTTATCTTGATAAGTAAGTAATACATTTAATTGATTTTGTTCTTTAACACTTAAATCTTTTTTAAATGTACGTACTAAAATCCGTTTCTGTTGTTCAAAGAATGATTGTTTAGTTACTTCATCTTGATATACTTTCTTTTCTAACTTAGAATTATGTCTACCATATACAAAGAATCGTTGCATTCCTCCTGTTTTAGATGCTGATGCTTCTGTATCATATATAAATTTTTGTAGTTTATCAGTAACTTTATTAGTAGGAAATCTCTCTGAAGGTAAAGCACCCATTACATTATTAGTATAATCATACATTGGTATATCAGGAGTCCACCTAATATAGTAAGAGTTAGTATTTAAAAAACTAGCAGGGTCAGCACCTAAAAATTGTTCTGGAGTAAATGTTCTAAGAACATTATTGTCTGACGTTACTTCTTGAATAAGTAATTCTGTTGGTTTAATTGCTTTTTCTTCACCAGCAAAATTATCTAAAATAGATTTTTCTACTTGTGTATATGCTTCTAAAGCTTCTGCTTTATTATAATACTCACTAGGAGATTTTTGAAATACTACAGACTGTAGCATACCTGCAGGAGTTCTAATATAACTAGTAATTGTTTGAGAGTTAGCTACAATCATAGGTACAGTAGGTATAATACCATTTAAAGTAAATGCTGTTTTTTTAGCATACTGGTCTACTAAAGCTGAATCAGCTAAGTTAGGATTATCAATTAGTAAAGCTCTACTTCTTTGTGTAACTGCATTCATAGCTGATACAGAAGATATATCATTTCTAAATCCAAATTTAGGATTCTTAATTATATTAGCATTAGGGTCAGTAAGATAAATAGCTAGTTTATTAGCATCTAATCCTGATGCTTTACCTACTTCACCTGTAACATCTTCTATAATTGTTTCAACTAATTTACTACCTGACTTAGGATTAGTTTTAGATACAGTAACAATAGGTGAATTTACTTTTACTTGATTTTCAGGAGAAGGAGTTATATTTTGTTTTTGATATTGTTCTGCTGATTTTCTATTCGCTTCTCTTACAGCTTCCATTTGTTCTTTAGTTGCTTTAACATGCACATCTCTAAATCCAGATTCTTCTATAGTTTCTACATTTTTACCTTTTCTATTTCTTAAAATAACAAAAGGTAATATAGAAACTCCTACTTCTAAAGGTATAGCAACTTTAGCAGGGTCTTCTGGACTAAGGAAGTTTGAAATTTTATCAATAGCATAACCAAAACCTTGATTAAATATAAATCCTGGAATAGTATTTTCTAATACTTCTGGACTATAACCTAATTCAGTCAATGCTTCTCTAACTGTTTCTTCAGTAGCATTTACAAATGTATCTTCAGAGTATACTTCTTTTTGAACTTCTGTCCAAGTTTTATCTTCTGGAACAACAGTTTGAATTTCTTTTAAAAGACTAGTAGAAGGAAATAATTGAGATAGTATTTTAAGAGTAGTCATTTGAGGTAGAGCAACTCCACCTGTTTTTCTTTTAATAATCTCTAGAGTATTCTTTATAAACGCAGGAGACTTACCAATTAACATATCATAAAACCACATTAAGTTTGCTGTAATAGGCTCAAATTCAATATTAGGATTCTCAGACTGTCCTATTTGTTCTGCAACTACTAATAATGCATCAGCTAAATCTTCTTCATTTACATCATTACTATTATTACCATTTGCTTTAATATTGTCTACTAACTTTTCAGTATTCTGTTCTACTTTAAGTTTATCTATTTCTTGAGTAATAATATCTATTGATGCTAAATCTTCATCTAAATTATTTTCAAGTATATAAGAATTAGATAAATCTTGTATAGCTTTATCTTTTATATCTTTAGATATATATGTATTAGACATAAAGTTTTGAAGATTAGCTTTCTTTTCTTCTGGAGATATTTCAGGATTAGTAATAATATCTTCTAATATACGTTTAGAACTACTTTCTTGTTCTTCTCTCCATTGTATTCTAGCTTCTTCAACTAATAAAGATTTACCTTGTTCCCTTTGTTCTTCTTTTATATAATTATAAAGTTCAATAGGGTCATCTGTTTTAGTATTAGGTAAAATAGATGTGTAAAAAGCATCATCATTACTTTGTTGTTTTTCTGTTATTATAGGTTCATAATCAGAAAAAGGAATACTATTAGTTGTAACTTCATCTACCATTTATTAATCCTTATGTTGAAAATAAGTTTCTAATTTCAGGACCTTGTGCAAATATATTACCACCTAGTGTACTCATATTTTGCCAAGCAGTTCCTTTACTAGCTGCTGTATTAGCTTTAGAACCAAAGTTAGCTGCTTGAGTATTAAAAGCACTTATAGTATTACCATATCCTTCTGCTACATTAATATTACCTAGATTAACTGAAGCTTGTGTTCCTATACTACCAACAGAGCCAAGATAACCTGAAGTACCTCCAGTACCTAATGTACCACCCATACTTCCTGCAATCTGTCCTTGTTGTATTCTAGCTTGTCTTATAGCAGTTAATCTTTGTCTTTTTTGTTGTAACTGATTATATCTATTTCTAGCTGCATCAGCTTTATTAGAGGCTTCTACTTGTTGTCGTTGATAACCTGATTGTTGACTAGCATACTTCTGAGATTGTATAGCTCCATAACCTTGCATAGCAAGACTACCTATACCAAGTGCAGTAGATGCACTCATTCCAGATGCAGCTATTCCAGCTATTCCTGTATGTATATTAGCAGTCATTGCTGGAGCCATATAATATGCTCCTACTGCCATTGCTGCGTAAGGTGCTACTTTTTTTACTGCTTTAACTGCACTTTTAAATTCAGGTAATCCTGTAGTAGGATTAATAGTTCCAGAGCCTCCATGAGCTTTTAATAGTTCTGCTTCATAAGGATTAATATGAGCAAGCAGAGTATCTCCGTCTTGTCCTTTACTAGCAATATCATTATAAAGTTCTTTTAATAAAGACACCTTACTATTCATTGACATTTCTGCTATATTCATTTTATATCTCCAATTTAACTAAATAATTTAAAACACCATCTTCATCAAGTACAATACCATTTGGTACTGGTTTATATCCAAACAACATATTAAACTTTCTTTCTTTCTTTGTTTCACATAATCCTAATACTGATTTAATACCCATATCTTTCATTTGTTTTCTTGCATCTTCAAACACTTTCTTATATTTTCTAAATGAACTTAAGGTCCATTTATCTGCTTCTGGTAATATTACATGAGTAGTATATGAATTTAACTCCTCATTCCAATCTATACCATAGAAGCCATTACCTTCTTGATATAACTTTTTCATACTATACTATTGATAGCATAGTTACTGGATGTCCCCATCCTAGCAACTTCATATCCTTACCTTGTTCTGACTTAATATATAAACTTAAACATTTACCTGAACCTCTAAGTTTATTCTTAGTTACTACCATAGACTCACCACTATCATAAGCATCACTTGCTCCTGATGGTGTATAGTTTCTTAGTATTCTATATGCTTGAAATTCTTTACCCCATTTACCATTAGCTGCAGAATTAGACCAACCCCATTGTGCTTGTACTTTACAAGATGATTGATTCTTAAATACTAAGTCATCACCTGATGCTTGAAAACCATCTTCTGTCTTTTGTAAATACAGGAATATATAAGGTATTTGTTTTTGTCTCATTATATCACCAAACAATTCATATCCTGTATAAAGGTAACTAGAATAATCTACTCCTACACTATCCTTAGTTTTCCAATCTAAGAAATCACTACCATTATATTTAGATAGTGTAAATGATGTTCCTACAATAGTAAGAAAACTAAACTGTTCTGTCCTACTTGTAGCTACATCATCAGGTATTACAACTGTATCTCCTGCAGTAACTAACACAGTATTTGTTCCTGCTACAACAGATTCTTCTCTAGCTGATACTGAATATCCTGGCATTGCTACAAAGTCTGCTACATAAGGTGAGTCAGATGCTAAACTAGATAATTCATTTTTAGACCAAGCTTTTAAAGTTAAATCATAAATTAATTCTTTATTATAACTATTAGGATAGTTAGAAGAAGAATAATTTGCACTATCATTATATAAGTATCTAACTCTATTTTCTTTTTCATCATAGATACCTTTACAGAAATCTTTAGCTACTTCAGGTATCTTAAGATATAAATCTTGTATTGATGTTAATGATAAAGATTCTGCTGCAAATCTACCTGATGCTGTGTCAGGTTTAAGTAAGTATATACCAGCTTTAGACCAGTAAATAAAGTTACCATTTACATTAACTACAGAGTCTCCATTTGTAATACCATTAGTAGATATTTTACTTGCTTGGAAAGAGGTTGCAATAAACCCTCCAGTATCTCCATAAACCTCCCACACGCCATTTTCTGCAAAAACTAATACTGAGGCTTGAGATGCTATAATTTTAACAACACGAGTAATATCTGGTATTTGTATTGAACCACCATCTGTGTCTATTAAATCATTAATACCTGGGTCTGTTGGGTCAGCTTCTTGATGACATTTACCTAAATCATCATCTGCTTTAATAACTTTACTAAAGAAAATATAACCTGAATAATTAGGAGACCTAATATCACTACCAGTTACATCTGATTCTACTCCTGAATAAAATAGTCTTTGTGCATAAGAAGTAATAGTACTTATGTTACCTTCTTCTCTATCAGTAGGTAATCCAGAAGTTACATCTGATGCATTCATTCTACCTACACCACGTTCAAAAGCATCAATAATAAAACTACCTTTAGCTATTTGATAGTTAGAAAATGAGTTCTTTACTAATGTATCTGGGTCATACTTTTCATAGTCAGCACTAGCTGTATTAGATATTTTACCTAATGTCCAGTTATCTGCATTAGATGGATACTGACCTAGTTCTGTAAATGTATAATCAATTGCATCAGCACCAGTACTTGTTACAATATTTTTATTCCAACCTTGATTACGTAAGTTATATTTGTGTTCATTACTTAATGTAGTAGGTCTAGTATCAAGAAATAATGAATCATCTACACCATATATATCTCTTATCTCTAATTGAATAGTTGATTGAGTTACAAGACCAGTAGTTTTAGCATAAGTTAATAAAACAGGTCTAGGTAAATCTTTAGAAACAATAACACATTTATTATTAATAACAGAAGTTTCTATTTTACTATTACTTAAAGAAGCTATAGTAATAGGAGAACCACCATTCTTAAGGTTAGCAGATGGAGAATCTGTTAATAGATTCATAAACCATATCTTATTTTTAATACGAACAAGACCTAAAGATACTGTTGTATCTCCTCCAGGGCTTTCCCATACATGAAAAGATTGTTTACCTTCTTTAATATCTGTAGCAGTTAAACCTGTAGCTGTTAAAGCATAAGAAGACTCATAGTCGACACCTAACCTTCTAGACCTTGAACCATCACGGTTAAGGACAAAGTTAGCTTCATCTATAGATGCATTCTCAGGAAAAGTTAACTGATTAGCTTCAGTTATTAAACCTTTAACAAACGACCTATAGGCTTTCTCGGCTTTCTGTGCCATTTACTTCCTCTTTTAATTTTTTCTTAGCTAGTCTTTTTTCTGTCTTAGCTTTAGCTTTTATTCTTTCATCTACCTGTTCTTTAGGTTTTGAATTAGCTAAGTAACTAGCAACTGATGTTTCCATAAATACCATTGATGTATATGAACCTGTTAACTCTTTTGGTATCTCTCCACCTTCACTCCACTGAAATACATAGTGTGCTGTGTTAGGTGCAATAACTGCTTGTAAATCCATCTTACCGTGAGTCTTCCAACTCTTTTTGACATTGGTCATGTCTATCTCCTTATTTTACGTATTTTCCTCTGAGTGTTCCTGATTTTCTCATTCCACTCATACTTGCCATTTGTGGTCCAGCTCTAAATCTTTTTTTACTTTCTTCTTGTTTAGGAGCTGTTACTTTTTTAGGTGTTTTTAATTTACCTTGTTTATTTTTTTGCATACCACCATATTTAGTATCTTCAGTAATTTGTTGTACTTTACCAATATTACCTTTAGTATTACGATTAATCTTGACTGTATAACCCATGTCAGGACCTACAGGTTTAAGTTGTGTAGGTGTATAGGGATTACCAGAACCTTTAGAAATCTTACCAGTTGTTTTAGTTTTAACTGTTTTCATATAAGCAGGTTTAAACTTTTTACCAGATGTATCTGTAGGTTTATATCCTTTTGAGCCAGGAGCTCTTGTAGGCTTTTCTTTTGCTAAAGGACCTGTGTATACAGACTTCCTTAAAAAGTCTTCTATTGTTTTAAAAATTGCCATTACCTTTTTCTCCCTTGTTTAAGTTTAAGTTTAGGAATCTTCTTAAACTTCGTAGAAGAATTCTTTGTAAGCATAGTTTTTTTATATGCCTTCTCTGCTTTTTTCTTTTTCTTTCCATACTGCTCTTTATGAATAAACGACAATGTATTAGCTGTAGTAAAACTCAATATTTAGACCCTCCTGTTTTGTTAGAAGAATGTCTACCATAGTTAGGGTATCTAATACCTTTAGCAATCTTCCAAGCATCTTGACTCATTCTACGTCTTTGAGTTACAGATATTTGTTCTGCTTTCTGATTAGCCATTTGTTTTAATGTTAAAAAACAAGCAGACTTAGCTTCATTAAGTAAGTATGTAAACATCTGTACTGGTAAGTCAGGAGTAAATGTATCTGACATTGTAAATGCTACTGACCTTTTACCATGACTTTGTGTCTTACTGTTTTGTAATGTAGACTCTAAAGTTTTTAAGTATGCATCCATTACAATAGTTTCATCATCAAAAGATGTAAAATACTGTGGACATTTATCATTAAGTATGTTAAGAGTAATACCAGTAGTATCTGTAACTTTCTTTATGTTAGTAGCAGTGCTATCTCTAGCATCTACTATATCCATAAAGTCTTCTGGTAACTTATAATCTATCATTTGAAAGTTATCTTTATCTGTAGCTTTCTTTTTATTATTATACTTAATCCATTTTAAGTCAATAATATCTTCAGGTAACTTCATGTGAGTAGGTCTATCATCTGTACCACTAGCTGTTAATTTAAATAACTCATATAAGAATGCATAGTTCTTACCATCAATAATATTGTAGTAAGTAGTTTTAATTATCTGTGCTACTTGTAAAGCTTCTACACTATCATTAATGCTATTGACATCATCTGAGTCCATATCAGATAAGATGTCTTGAGTCATTGCTAGTAAATTCATTTTAGCCATAATTTATCCTATGTTGCAGTTAGTGTTAATCCTACTTTTTGAAATACCATATCACCAGATGCTCCTGTATTTTGAGCATAGATTTCAAAATAATCATTTGTAGCAGCATTATAAAAACATGAACCTGCAGCTTGATGTAAGTCACCTGTAACAGAAGTTACTACTACTTGAGAACCAGCTATAACAGTTCCATTTCTATGTACTGAAATTAGTATATCTCTGTCTGCACCTGAAGCTTGTTTTATACTTACGTCAAAGTCTAGTTTTACTACTGTTGTTGCTGCACCTGTATATGTTAATCTAGCTGTAGTTGCTTCTGTAACTAAGCTACCATAACCTGAAGCTACTGTAGTTGGTGCTACTTTTGCAGTAGAAGCACTATGAGCTAATGTATATGGAGAACCTGTATTGTAAAAGTAAAACTTACCTTTTGGTAAAGCTAAACTATCTGTTGCTAGAGTAGACCATGCACCTGAACCAGAACCATTAGCAATATATACAGTCTTATTAGAAGCTGCCGCTACTCCTTTTGGTTCATGTAGGTCACTGCCTGTAATAAGATTATGTTGTATTGTCATAATGTTTCCTGTATTAAATTAGGGGTAAGCCCCGAAGGGCTCACCGAGGTATTACTTGTCGTATGCGAATTCTACGACACATCTTGCTTTACCAGTTAACAAATCGTCAGCTGACTTATCTACGATAAGTTGACCTGGATTTGCACCGATGCCTTTACCAACTAATGCACCAGCACCGTTAACAACATTACCAGCAGTGCCAATAGCTGTTTGAGTTGCCTCAGCAGCTGCGACTAAACCGTCAATGTCAATATCAGTACCATCTTTCTGCTCAAGACCAACTGTTAAGTCAGTAGTAGTAGAAGTAGATGTAAATGCTTCATCGATATAAAGAGTAGCAGACACAATAGATGCGTTTGCTGGGATTACTTGTGGTAGGTTGCTGTTAAGAGCAGCAGGCAAGTCATCATATGAGAAGTGCCATTCTGCGGACTTAACTACGCCCATTTTAGTAGACTCTTGACCACCATATTTATTTTTAGTAGTTCGAGTCCCGTAATGATTTGCAACGCCCCTGATAGGAGCCATTTCAATAGTCATATTATTTCTCCTTAGTAAGTTGCTTCATCAGTTAATAGAACGCCTAGTGTATCAGCACGCTGAACACCAAACCCGAACCTAGAAGTAACCTGATATTTATCAGCTCTTTCTTCTTGGTCTCTCCAACCTTCTGTTTGCGGAGCACGTCTCCATGCATGCATAACAGGTTTACATGAATCATCTGCTACGCACATGAACACGTTAACCTTATCACCAACTTCAGCTGTATCATTAGCTAGGTCATATGCTGCACCGTTAATAGCTTCTGTTGCTGTAAGTGATGGTAAGAAGTTAGAAGTATAAATATCCCAACCCATAATGTTTCTTACGAAACGATGGTCTCTAGCAAAACCTTCGTTAAGAACACCTTGGAATTGCGGAGTGTTATTAACTACAGATGTTTGAGAGATTAATGTGTTAAGAGTTGCTTCTACGATAGGGTCAACAATAGCAATACGACCTGATGCAGGTGCATTAGCTTTGTCAAACGCTAGTTTCATAGATACAAAGTCAGCAAGAACAACATTTCTTGTTGCTGCTCCAGAACCACCAGCTACCCAACGATGTGGGCGACCATTAACTAAGTTAAGGTCTGCTGCTGTTTGTCCGCCATTAGCGACAGATAAAAAACGTCCTTCGTGGTTTTCACCAAGAGCACGTGTTGATTCCATAGCTCTCATAGCCATGAGTGTATCTACTTGTGAACCATCTTCACGTAGGTCATCAGTAACTTTCCATGCATCACCAATATAATCAGTAATAGATAGAGTAATGTTACCAGTGTCTATGTTAGTAAAGTTCAATGGTGTATCTTCAGCTGCATCTTGAAGTGTTACAGTACCAACTGTTTTAATGTTTAGTGTTGTACCTGAACCGAAGTCTGTTACATCACGATACATTCCTTCTGGAAGAAGGTAGTCGTGTAAGTTATCAAGAATAAACTGAGAATACTGTTGCGATTCAATGAACGCAGTTGTATTTGCAGTATTATGTGCCATTATTAAGTCTCCTTAAGACTGTTGATTTACTTTAGCTTTAGCATTACCCCAAGCAGCTAATAAGTCTTTAGTTGAACCACCTGCTACCTTTGCAGATAAATCAGTTGGTTTAGCTGATTGACTTAGAGCTTCAGTATTAATATCACCACTAGAACTAGCTACTGGTGCTTTAGCTGCAGATAAACCTGCTGCTTTTAATACTACTGTTGGGCTTGTTGCTGCAAGCTCATTAAGTTGTTTAACAGATAAGTTAAGTTCTTTTGCTATAGAGTTGTAAGTAACTTCAGCTTTGTCTCCATACTGTTCAGTAAACTTTGCAGCTACTGACTTAGCATTAGAGTCTGCTTTAGCATTTGCTTCTCTTGTAGCAATAGTTTGATTAACTAAATCCATCACATTATCTTGATTAAGTTCTCCTACTGGCACGGTCGTGGCTGTCGGTTGAACTCCAGACTTTAATTCATCTATCAGTTCCTGAGTAGTTTGACGCTTAGTTAGTTCTTCACGTACAGTTGCAAGTTCAGACTCAAGAGTCTCAATATGTTTCTGTGCATGAGGTACTGACTTTAAAGCATCCTCTGGGCTCTGGTACTTTTTACCCTCTCCAATTACGTCTTGAGCTTCGGTCGGAATCTCAAATGCTTTTGGTTGAGTATCTGTTTGTACAGTCTCCTGGGTAGGTTCTTGTACAGGTGTTTCAGTTGTTTCTGTTTTTACTTCATCATTCATGTTACATCTCCTTTGGTCAAGGTAATAAATTATATAGTTTTGTTAAAGCCTTCTGTATACCTCTTTGATAAGCTTGATACTCATTAAAAGCAGGAAGTTTAAAATTCTCTTCATCCATACACTTTCTATTTGAAATATCTACTTGCTCATTAAGATAACTTCTTAACTCATCAAAAACTTGTTTCTTAGTTAAGGCTTTAGCCTTTTCACTTTTTAAATCCATACTATAATTATACCATATATTTAAGTAAAAGTCAAGCTTTTACGGTTACATTACAGGTGGTTCTTCATCTTCAAGAGGTGGTTGCATTTGTTCCATCTGTTGAATATCTTGATTAACCATTTGCTCTTCCATTCCTGGTTGAGCTTGTTGTGCCTGTAAATCTTGTTGAATCTGCATCTTAAGTTTTTCTTGTTCAGCAGCTTCAAATAATGCAGCATTATCTTTCATAAATCCATATTGGTCAAAGCCCATATACTCTTCTACCATCTTAGCTACAAGCTTAGGTGATACATGTGGACTAATCATTTGACCTATTGGACTATTAAATACACCTAGCATATTCTGTAATAACTGCGCTCTAGCAGCATAGTGTCTAGCACCTATAGGTCTAATCTTACCTCTAGCAGTTAAATCTTCTTTAGTAATAGATAGGAAGTCTTGTACTCCAAAGTCATCATCATATACTTTAGCTAGTTCAGGTAAATCTAAATTACGTTTAGCTGTTTCTAACATTACATTTAAAATAGGTTCTAAGAACTCTACTTCAAATTGATTAACTTTATTTTGGAATATTCTACCAGCAGCATTCTGTAAAGACTGTACTTCAAAAGCAGTCTTCTCTCCTGGTGTTCTAATACCCATAGCTTCTCTAGGAGCACCTGCCATTTGTTCCATACTATTCATTAAAGCAGCTAATTCATTATTAACTTGGAATGCTGCAGGGTTAGGTGGTAACATAGTAATAGCACCATCCTCTTGTAAATGTATAGTTGTTTCAGGTCCCCATTCAAATGGGTCTACTTCACCTTTAATTACCATAGGTGGATGTATAGTTAAATCCATAGCATCAGCTTTAGCATTTTCTAGATGGTCTAGTCTATATTGCATACCTACTAGATTATCTAGAGGTCCCATACCATATAAGTTATCTGGTCTTTTTCTCCAAGCTACATGAGATTTACTATCTTGTCCTATATAACTAGGATTTTCTATATTACGTATTACATAGTTTCTATCAATAATAGTAATGAGTCTATTTTTATATAATTTTTCTTCATCTTTATCATAGAAGTCTCCTTCAAACTCTAGTACTTCTACCATACCTGACTGATAATATTCTTGTAGTGTACCAAAACCATCAGCTATGTATGCGTCAGCTTTATTAACATCTTCTTGTCTAAACATAGATATAGAGTTTCTAATATCTAATGCTTTATTAAATGCTGACTTTTTATATTGTAAATCTGGTCTTTCTTCTACATCTGCTTTTAGTTCACCTACAGATTTAACATATCTAGTAAACTTAGGTGACTTAGCAAAAGAACTTGCTACAGGATTAAATACAATATCAAATGGTGATATACGTTTTAATTTAGGACCATTATATGTTGTAATAGTTTCTTCTGTTACAGGGTCTACATGTTCTTCATTAACATATCTTACTTCACCAAAAGCATTACCATAGTCAATGTAATCATAGACTAATAAACTTACTTCTTCTCTAAACTTAGATTCCTTTAGTTTAGTTTTTAAATAAGCTTCAATAGCTTGTCTTTTTTTAATAGTAGAGTCTTCTCTAGAAGCTCCTTCCCACTTCATCCAGTTATCATTAGGAAACAATGCATCCATATAGTTTGCATGTAGATTATCTCTAATCTGTGTAAGCTTAGGTAAAGTTGTTTTATTTTTCCAGGGGAGAGTACTATTAGTTGTAGTTGTAGTGTCAGTAGCAAAGAGATAGTTTCTTAACTCTCTCCACTCTGTTTCTTTTTCTCTTCTTTGAATCCACCATTGGTTATAAAGTCCAGCCATTACTCTTGCTAGATTCTCTTGTCCAATCGCCTGTTCTATTTCAGCTACTTCACCTGCCATAATTTATTCCTTAATGTGTTATACCACCAAATCTACTATGAGTTGGTAAAGGTTTGTTAAATCCTAAACCTTGTGTCATTCTAAGTTTAGGAGCTAATGATATTGCCATAGCATTAGATAGTGCATCTTTAATATCATCATGTGGTGGATGTACCATCACTAACTCTTCTTCTAATGTTTGACAATTACCACCTTTATAATGCCAAACTTGTAAATTATCATACTTTGGTTCTAGTACTGCTCCTACCCTCTGTGCTTTGTCTCCTAAACTTCTAGTAGGTCTAAATTCATCAACTGATAGTGGGATACCATTTGGTTTAAGATAACTGTCCTTGAGCTCTTTAACGATGGTTTGTTGTGCTACTGTAACCTCAGCTCTTATCTTTCTAAATCCCCACTTTTCCCAAGACTTTAATATATGTTGATAGTAGTCTACAATCTTTTCTGTTTTAAATCTATCTATATCTAATACATAATAATTAGCTTGATGGTCTACACCAACAACTACTAATGCAGTATAATCTGCTTGTCTTCGTAAACTAAACGCAAAATCAATTGCAGCATATATATTTAGTTTTCTATCTCGTATATACCAATCACCATCTTTAACATTTAATGCAGCTTTATCAAAGTATTGAAAGTTATCTGAGTTTATCCTAGCACTTTCTGTAGTATTAGGGTCATTGTAATATTGAGCATAAAACTGTGTAGTGTCAATATACTTTGCTTTAATTCTTGCTAACTCTTTAGCATCAAATCCAAATGATTTACCATCTTTACGTGCTCTCTTAGCCCATAAGAATTCACCATCTGTTTCTACTACTCTTTGAAATAACTCATACACTTCTAATTCAGATTCTATATCACCTTCATTATCATAGTGAGTTTCTTTCATATTAATCATAGTATCATATATATCTTTAGGATGATACCTAGTTCCTACTACCCATTCTTCTGCACCTGGATTCTCAATAGATGCTAGTTGTGAATAAGCATTTGCTACTTTCTCTCTACCATCTTCAGAATAAGCATTACCAGGTACAACAATATCGTCAAGCACAACAATATCGGCATGAAAACCAGTCGTATTACTAGTAAGCCCAACTGCTTTAACTGTTGCATCTCGTATTCCCTCCAACTTTCTTTGTGGATGGTCAACAGCTATTTCAGCTACTGCCCACTTCTCTCGTTTTCCTTCCTCTGGATGTATCATGTTACTCCAGTACCTACGATATATAGGGGAATCAATTATCTGTTTGATAGCATATAACTGTTTCTCTGCTAAGTCTGCTGTAGCTGATACATACAATACAGTAGTCTCAGGATGGTTAGTTACATACCATGCTGTTCTATATGCAGCTAGTTTACTCTTCATATGTCCACGAGGAAGTAATACCAACTGATTATCTTTTCTATCTGTTCTACCCCACCAACTTATTAACTCTTCATGTAATGCTCCAAGTAATAAATGTGGTGCTACTAATTTAATAAATGTAAGTAGGTCTGCTTCTGCAGCCTCTCTGATTTGGTCAACCTGAGTCATGTTATCTATACCTTGATGTCTTCTTTGCTACCTTTTTAGGCTGTGCCACATGCTGCTTACCTTTGCTATTACCCTTCGCTTTGGCAGAATTAGTAGCTCTCTTTTCAGCTGGTGTAAGAGCTTTCCAAGCCGCATCAGGAAGGTATCTCTTTTTACCATTACTCTTCTTACCATCAGATGTTCTCCATTTTTGTTTTGTCCATTTAGATAAACTCTTTTGCGATTTAGCCTTAGCCACGGTAACCACCACCTTTGGCTTTATATTGCTTAGCTAACATTTGTGCTTTACGAGCTGACCATTGTCCAGGTTTACCCCCTTTACCTCCAGCTTTAATTCTATTGAATAAAGCTTTTCTCATTGAAGGTTTAGTATAGTTACCTGCTTTGTTTACAGTACTTTTCTTTTTAGGTGTAGCCATTATGCCTTTTTCTTTTTATTAGATTTTTTATGTCTGTTAGCAAAGTTTCTTGCTGCTTCTACAGAACCAAATCCCCAAGCTTTAAGTGCTAATGCTTTACGTGTTGGTCTACCTTTATCATCTTTCATAGGTCCTTTCATTCCTGCAAATCTAGCAGCAAATGAAACACGTCTTGGATTTGTACCAGATTTAACTGGTGCTTTTAGGTTAGAGCCCTGTGCTTTTGCACTAGCTCTACCCTTAGCATTTAATCCACCTTTAGGATTCTTACCTTCTTTTCTAGTCCATGCTGGTGTCTTAGCCATTACTTCTTCTTAGCTTTTTTCTTTTTAGCCATCATTTTCTTTTTGGCTTCTGCTGCTTTCTTCATTCCTGCTTTTGTATATGGATACTTCTTTCCGTTTACTTCTGGCATATCTATTTCCCCTTTGCTAATTGTCCACCGAAGTAGAACTCAACTATCATTGTTGCCCATTTGAATATTTCATCAAACTTATATAGTCCGTCTACTATTTTAAATTCTGTACCACCACCCCATTCAAAAAACAAAAAACTAGATTTAGGAATGTCTACTGGTATTACAGTTTGTATATCAAATAAACCTGCTATTGGATATACTGCAACTAATGCTAGTATAAAAAACATTAGTATTCTTCGATTCCAAGCAGCCATTGGTGATTCTTTATTAGACTGCTCTCTCGCTTTATCTATCTCTACAGACTTAGCTGCTAATGCTTCAAGCATCATCTGATGTTGTTCATGTGCTTGTTGTGATTTAATAGCTGTTAGTTTAGCAATAAATCCTAAAACTATTGGTATTAAATGTGTAAGTACACTAATCAAATCTTCCAGCCTTGACTAGCAGCCCAAAAATAAACTAACCCAGCAACTAATAATGCTAGTATAGCTTTTAAACTTAGTTTACCAAATTCAGAAAATTTATCTTCTAACCATTCAGTTAGTCCTTCTTTGATAGCTTGTTTAGTTTCTTCTGGACTAGGCTTCACTTGCTTTATTACCTTTAGCTTTCCATTTAAGATACTCTTGATAATCTGTATTATCTTCATCAAAAGGAATTGACATGGTAATAGTTTCACCATCTTCATTTTCTACTATTTTATTTACATGAACTATCGTATCTGATAAAGCACTTCTTATTAATTTATATTCCATAGTTATAGCTCCGAATTCATTGTAAAGTCTGCATACCAAAAGTAATTACCTGCTCCAGCTGCCGAATGATAATACCCTGTACTATTAGTTCTTTGTTTGTGATAAGTATAAGAGTTATTTACATTAGCTGATTCAAGTGCAACAGAAGTTATAGTTGGGTTTGCTCTCATTTCAGTATTAAATTGTAATCTACCACCAACATGCTGACCTGTATTTACATAACTTTGGTTACAATCTAATATTGTTTGATAATACCTTTGACATAAAGCATATTGTTGACCATATTGTAAATTTTCAAATGGTGTTGCAGTAGTGCCTACCTCTAGTTGTACACCTGTAAATTGTATAGTTGCTGAACCTGTAGCTAATAAATTTGTAGCTCCTGTAGCACTTAATACTGGACCTGCTCCCCAAGAACCTGTTGATTTAGAATAAGTAGTGCCTACACCTAAAGCAAGATTTAACCATAAACCTGTACCATTAGTTTTATCCCATGTTCCTGTAGTGTCTGCAGTTAATGTTACTGATTTGTACTCCCATGTATTAGCAGAGGATATAGTATAGTTAAAAGCATACCCTCTAGCTTCACTACTATTTTGAATACCTCCACCAAAAGTTCCAGTTACTGAAGATTTAACCCAAAAAGATAATGTAATAGTTTCAGGATTAGCAGTTCCAAAATTTAAATCTGCAACATTGTACCCTTCAATTTTATGTTTTAGCATAAAATAATCAGTTGCACCAAGACTAACTGTTGCTAATACTGTTGCTTTTATTGAGTTATAAAAACCACTAGGAGCATCAACGACTTGTTGTACAGAATATTTACTTGCTTGTGAAAGACCTGCGTTCCATCTATCTAATGTATATACATTATTTCCTGGAGTAGTAACGCTACCACTATTTCTCTGGTCAATTTTCATATCACCATTAATAATTCTATTCTTACCTACAGGAGCAGATGCTTGTAATGAGCCATCATTAAATGTAATTCCATCAGTTCCGTTAATTGCTACACTCATTATTTATTCTCCGATTGCTGCGTTTACTGTTGTCATATCTTCTGTTGTCCAATAGTCTTTAGCTACCATCAATTCAAGATGTTCTACATTCCTAGAAATACAATCTGCTACTTCTTCGTCAGTCATATCTACAGGTGGGTTAGTTCTCATCTTATCAATTAAGTTTACAGAATCCTGCATTGCAGAATAGTCTTGTGCTATTTTTTCTTCTGTCTTTACATCTCTTGTTGCAGTTTCGTTAGTCATTTTAGTTTCCTTGTAATTTATTTTCTAATTCTTCTACTTTTGCAGAGAGTTCTTGTATTGCTTTTACTAGAACAGGGTATGTATTCATAGGAGTTGCTTCTAATTTTTCAGGATTATTTTCTCTTACTAACCTTAAATGGTCAGCATACTCTGTATTATCTTGAATTTCTTTTAACTCTTGAGCAATAAATCCAAAATCTTTTTTACCTTTATATGAACCATCTCGTCTATCCCAATCAAAAGATACAGGTCGCATCTGATTAACAAAATCTAGTCCTAATGGAATATCTTGTACATTAGTTTTATCTCTTGCATCAGAAAGTGATGATATAGATGTAGTATTACAACGAATAGCCCCAATAGAACCATTACCTAAAGTAAATTCATTACTTACTGTTGCACTTGAAGATGATGAATCATAACCAATAGCTGTATTATTACTTCCAGTTGTTATATTACCACCAGCACTTCTACCTAAAAAGGTATTTTGTGAACCTGAAGTGTTAGCATTTCCAGAAGCATAACCAATTGCTGCATTATTATTTCCTGTTGTACTTGTTAAACAATTTGAACCAACAGCTGTATTAAGTGTTCCTGTTACACATAATTGTAATGCACTTGTTCCTATAGCTACTGAACTAGCAGCAGTAGTAGCATCTCTTAAGGCTTGTGTTCCTAAAACAGCATTATAACTTCCTGTTGTAAGATTAGCCCCTGCTTCCTTTCCTACTGCTACATTATACTCTGCTGTAGTAGCATCTTTTAAAGCAGAAATACCTACTGCTGTATTTAGAGTTCCTGTTGTGTTTGACATTAAAGAAGAAGTACCAACTGATGTATTACTTGTTCCTGTTGTATTTGCTGTTAATGCCTCTCTACCCACAGCTGTATTACCAGTAGCTGTTGTATTTGAACTTAAAGCATCTCTACCAACAGCTGTGTTAATAGTTCCTGTTGTGTTTGCACCTAAAGCACCTTTTCCTACTGCTGTATTAGAACTACCTGTTGTATTTGATTCTATTGCATTTTTACCTATAGCAGTATTATCTTCACCTGTTGTATTTAAACCTAGAGCATCACTGCCAACGGCAGTATTAAAATCGGCAGTAGTATTTGCATCTAAAGCACCTTGTCCTACTGCTACATTTTTGTCTCCTGTGGTATTTGCACCCATTGAAGATTTACCAACTGCTGTATTGTTACCACCTGTAGTATTGGCATCAAAAGTACCATCACCTAGTCCTGTATTTGAATCTACACCGCCTGTTGAATTTACAGTTATTTTTCCTGTTGTTGCAGGTAATGTAAGTGTATTAGTTCCTGCTACTGCTGGTGCTGCAATGGTAATAGCTCCAGAGGTGTCTCCTGTTAATACTATGTCAGCCATTACTCATCTCCTTTTGGGTATTTAGCTTTTACTGCTAAACAATCATTTATATATTTTTGTACTTGAGCATCATCACCTTTTACAATACCATCTAGATAATCTGCCATTGGCGGATATTCTTCTGCTCTTTGTTCTTTATAAGCATTAGGGTCTACCCAAGCATCTACTAAAGCCATGTCTATTTCTATATTGTTTTCATCTTTGTCTATAGCTCCTGCTGTATCATCTATTGATACTACATTAGGATATAATGCGTAAATTGCTTTATGATTCATTATGCTGCTACCTCCATTAAAACAATATTTGTAGGAATACTCATATTATAAGTCCCTGCACTTGCATAAGAGCCACCAATCATGGCAGTTGCGCCACTTTCTACTCCTAAAAATAATTTATAAGTAGTTGCTGATGTAGTACTAGGTGAATCTAAAAAAGTAATAGCAAAATTTTCTGCCCAACCTGTCCCTTTAACAGGGCTACCTGCTGCAGCTCTTGTTTCAGAACCTCTTAAATCACCCATTGATATTAATGTTGTACCTCTTTTAAGTTGTAAAGCTACACCATAGTTAGCTGGAGACACACCAAAAGCACCACTAATCATAACTAAAACTTTACTACTAGAAGAACTAGGTGTAATAGTTGCATTTCCTCCTGTTACTTCTACAGTAGAAGTTAAAACTGTAGTACTAGAAAATGTATCTGTTTTTTGATTTTGAATTACTTGTAGTATTTTACCGTTAGAAAGTGCATCACCTGTTAAAGTTTTGCCACTAGCCATTGCGATACCAGTAGAACTTACTGTAGCAATGTCTGCTCCTGCACTTTGTAGTTTTATTTCACCACTTGTATCAGAGGTTAGTTTTAATCCTGCACTTGTATCTGCATTAATTATTGTACTCATATTATAATATCACCCATCGTTGTCCAGAAGGAATAGTAACAGTAACTCCTGTGCCTAATGTAACTGGTCCTACTGACATTCCATTTTTATTTGTTGATAAAGTATAATCTGATGAAACAGTAACTGCATTCTCATAGATTACTCCTCCTGCAGAAGCTCCTCCACCAATAGAACCCCAAGCTGATGTATATCCTTCAAACTCTCCTGTACTAGAGTTATATCTAAACATACCTGCTGCTGCTGAGCCTGGTCTTTGTGCTGTAGTACCTGTAGGTATTTCTAAAGACCCAGTACCTGTTAGTGTTATTTCATTAGGGGAGTATACAAATGTTTTTAATTGAGTACCAGTAACTTTTTTAGAAGTTCCCGATTCATTAATCTCAAACTCATTAGCGTCTGCTACTGATGAAGCTCCCGTTAATCCTGATATTTTTACATTTGCCATTTAATATACCCTTACCCAGTTAGTTCCTACTTTTTTATAAATACTTGCTGGAGTTTTCCAACTTCCCTCGTGTTTAACATATGGTGCACTATCTTTCCAAGCTCCTAAATATTTAACATACATATTACTTAAGAATGTTGTTTTAGTTGCTTCTGCTGTTATATAGCTTACACCAGCATTTACTAATACAATACCTGTAATTCTAGTATCACCTGCTTCTGTGATTCTTATATCTGTACCTGTTTCTAAATCTCTGATTAAATCAGTATCATTATAACTTTTAAATTCACCATATTGTATAGTCATAGTTAAGTGCCCTTCCTATAAACTTTTTTCCAAGCACCACTTACTTTTTTATATATTACAGGTTCTTTCCAAACACCTTCATGTTTAACAAATGGTTGTGAATCTTCCCATGAACCACTTACTTTAACATACATATCTGTTTCTAATGCATCAGCAACTAAAGTACCTGTTCCAGTTAAGTCTGCTAATCCAAATTTAATTTTTAATGCAAAAGCACTTAATGTTCCAGTACTTGTAAAGTCTGCAAAAGCTAATTGTTTAACTATACCTTCTGCTGATATAGTACCAGTACCAGTTAAATCTGCTAGTGGTTTAGCTGTAAAGGTTTGCAAAAATGTTGCAGTTCCTGTACCTGTAAAATTAGCAAAACCAAACTGTGTTCTTTCACCTACAGATAACTTACTACCTACTGCTTGTAAATCTGCAAGAGCTACTTGTGTATGTGATGGTACTACACTTATTGTAGCTGTACCAGTTAAATCTCCTTCACCAAAAAATACTTTTCTACCTAGAGCAGTCATACTACCACTGCCTGTTAGGTCTGATAATCCTAATGCTTTTAAATCACCATCTGCACTTATAGTGCCTGTACCTGTTAATCCAGACTCAGCATTATGTATTCTAATCCCAACAGCTGCTAGTGTACCAGTACCTGTTAAAGCAGAGCTAACTATAAATGATATAGTTGGACTTGCACTTAACGTACCAGTTCCTGCAAGAGTAGCTTCACCTAATGTAAATCGTTCCGTTATACGAAATACACTGGCTTCCGTAATCCTGCTGTCGCCATTTTCAAGGACTCGAAAACCGTCAGCCATGGTGTATCCTTAAGCTAAGGTTAAGTCGATATTACCAGCTGAAAATTCTAATGTATCACCATCAGCAATTGTTTTAGATGCTGTCATGTTACCATGCCATAACAAGTTTCCACCTGATGAAGCATCATGAATACCAATAGCTACTACAGTACCAAAGGCTCCACCTGAAGCTGTCCATGATACATCACCTGAGTTAGATGTAGTTCCTGCTCCTGAAGTTGCTGCAGCAAACGCTACAGTCTTTCTAGTATATCCACTACCTGAAACTTCTGTACCACCACCTGAATCACTTGGTGCTGATGTATATAATGCTACATACCAGGCTGTAGGACGAGTAACAGAACCAGCTGTCATCGAGTAGTCTAGTAATAGCTTTTCTGCATAATCCGATAATGCTGCCATTTAAAATTCTCCTTAAGTTACTTTGAACCAGATATCACCATCTGAACCACCAGAAGGAGAATCTGTACTAATTGTTACCCTATCAACTAACGCTAGGTAATTGTCATATAGGGTTTGCATTGATGTTAAATAATCTACCCCGTCTACAGTAAAATCACCAGTCATTGTTATATCTTTAACATTGTTGATGTCATTACTATTCATGTCGAGGTCATTCTGCATGGAGTTAGGTTCTCCACTAGGATTATCTCGATATAATACTTTTTGTTGAAACTCGTTTTCTATTGCGGTAAATGTAGTATTAAATGTTGTATTACTAGCATAACCAGATGATATGGTAGGTAGGTCTATTTTAGCCACGTTTTTTCCTCTTTGATTCTTTCTTTAAATTAGTCTTAGCTGCAACCTTGCGCAGATTCTTTTTAGTATTGTTTCTAGGGTTATTATCCTTATGGTCTACTTGACGAGGGTCTCCCTTCTTAAGACCAGCTTTCTTTCTAGCTGCATTACGTGAAGCTCTATCCTTTACTCTACCAGGTTTCTTTTTCTTTTCCCAGTTAAGTTCTTTCTTGTAATCTCTTTTACCTTTAGTCTGGTAGGGCATTATAGTTTTTGATATGGTAACAATTGGTCGTCATTTTGTACCTCAGTATTAACTGAGCCAACTAAACCAGCTTGTGCACTACCTGCAGTACCTATACCTGAAGACATACCTAAACTACCTACAGCTCCACGATTAGCACCTGTATTTGTTTTTGCTTCTTCTTCAGGTGTTTTCATTCTTACTGCATCATAGCCAATAAGGTCTTGTGTCATTCTACCTTTACCACCTCTTTGAGGTTTGGTCATATATTGTGGTCCATATACAGCAGTAGCTGATTCATAACCTTTTTTTGCTACTCTAGCATCAAACGTACTAGCCCAACTTCCACTACGAGTACGCTCATTAAAATAATTAGGTGCTACTCGATAAGTAGTTGTTTTCATATTTATACCTTTGTATATGGAAGTAGTACATCATCATTCTGTACTTCCGTGTTAACTGAACCTACTAATCCTGCTTGAGATGTTCCAGCAGTTCCTATACCACTAGAAGTACCTATTGAACCAACAGCTCCTCTGTTAGCTCCTGTCCCTGGTTTTTCTTCTTTAGGTGTTGATGCTTGTTGTCCAGAAGACTGTAAGTCCATACGAGCTTGATTCTGTAATGGACCACCACGATTAGCTTGAGCTACAAGACTATTCTGATTTGTTAAGTTTACAGGATTCTGTGGTCCCATTGTTCCATCTTTCTGCACGTAAAGCATTACCATACTAAACTCCTGTGTATAACGTTATTAAAAAAACTACCATTGGTGTTATTGGCATAACAGCAAGAAAAGTTAATATACTAACTATCTTTGTCATTTGCCTGTTATATAATCATCTTTCTTATTATAGAAAGGAGATTTACCTTTTTTTATTCTTTTCTTTGCTTGTTTAAGAGAAGCAATCTGTTGTGATGCAGAGACTTTTCCTGTTACTTGCATATAATTAGCTTCTATAGGATTTATGTTTTTAGTGATTGCTGGTCTATATGTATCACCACCTTTACCACCTGGTCTTCCTATACTATACTCTGTCATTGTTCTAGGTTGATTTGGCTTACGTATCTGTGCAAATCCTTTACCTTTCTTAGTTCCATCTAATCTTAGATTGTTAGGTATCTTACCTCCAGAAGGAGAATTGTATAATCTTTTTACTCTAGTCTTTGTCATTATTATTTAAACCCTGTTCTTCTATATCTTAATGGGTCAACAAGACCTAGTTCTTCTCGTTTATATTTATCTGCTTGTTTTTTTATCATTTTAACAGATTCTTTTCTACCTTTTTCAAAGCCTTCTTTATATTTAGAACTTTTTAAAAGGTTTTTAATTCTTTGTTTACCTGTAGAACTAACTACAGGAGAAAATACTTTATTAGCTGCTCTAAATCCAGACTCAATACCTTCTGAATATCCTTTAGCAGTTTGACTTCTTGATTTATCTTTTACACTACTAATACCTTTTTTGTTAAGGTCTTTGTTTCTATATGAAGGCTGGCTTGACTTTTTGTTTTTACCATCTATAATTTTATCGCCTATCCACTTATCTTTTCCTTGGTCCCAATATTTACCCATTATTTACTTACCACCTTTAAACCTATTCGTTCTAAGTCTGCCTGTCTATCTTTAGCAGCCTTTACATCTGTCTTTAATTCTCTTTCTACTTCTTCCTTGCTAGGTCTTCCTGCTCGTTTAGCATAACCTTTCTCTACAAGGTACTTAGCAGCCTGTAATCCCTTTGGGTCATTATCTAGACTGTGCATTATAATAGACTTGATACCTTTAGCTTTAAGACGAATATCTATTTCATCTCTCCAAGCCTGTATCATATCTTTAATTGCCGGTGTTGTGTCATTACACAACTTTATCCAGTGGTCCCAAGAACCAAGATGTTCCATTGCGAAATCATACTCAGCCCCTGGTACGTGGTCGTATGCCATATAAATCTTTTTAAGAGAAGGATAGGTAATATCACCTTTAACCAAGTCATAGTCCTTCATGCACCAGATTGGTTCCATAGATTCATCTCTCATTTCCCAGAATAGGGATTGAGTTCTATACCTTCCCATCTTGTCTTTATATGGTTTATTCATAATTTACTTGTTAAGTACGTACATTGTTACTTCAAATCCGAAACGCATTTCTACTGCTTCTGGTTTTGTCCACATAGTGTTCTCCTAGATAGTATATTAAGAAAACAAGTTCTGATAAGAAACCAGAGGGTTAGGTTATCATTGATGTTGTTACATAATAACATGATACCCTTGATACAGTGCTAAATTAACTAAAACTAAAACTACATCAAGTAATACATGTTACTTATACTAATATTATATCATAAAAAATAACAAAAGTCAATACTTAATTACAAGTATTTACTAAAATAATGAAAATAATTATAATTCCCCCTTTCCCTAAATGATAATTTCTCCGAGATATTTATTTACTGCAGTTCATTTATATCAACTACTGCCTAGACCCCCTGGTCGGGGGTCAATTATTCTAACTTTCTTACAGAAAGGGAATAATTATTACTCTACCATGATAAATCATGGGAGTAATGGCAGTAATTCATTCGTTGTATTACAATGAGTATACTATTCTCTCTGCTAAATGATTGATTCATATCAATAAAAGCGATTGATATATAATCAATATTATTAGCTGAATAGTATCCAGAATATGAGCCTTATTATATCCCATAAATATAACCTTACTCCCATTTTTATACCTTACTTTAGCACTACATATGTTGTGTGCTACGGCTCCATTCTGGTCGACCTGATATTCAGTTTAGGTGATGCACTCCCCAATTCCCTTTGGTCATTCAGCTCGTTGGCATATCAACCAAACTGTAGAATATCTGGACTCCCTCATTGTCATATCATCAATGCTGTATATCACTTCGAGGCTATTCAGCGTAAAGCTAGCGACCTTCGGCTCGTCTCCCAAGCTCTAGCTTTCTAATCTCGAACGATGACAGCTCATTTTCTAACCATAATGTCCTCCACAGCCATCGCCCAAAAATGGCATTAATCTAGCGAACCATACCCAGAACATCATGTTCATTACTTCTGCTTATCACAAGTGATAACCACAACTAATCGCACATGATAACCATGGTCACGGTCCTTGATTAATGTCCACTTTCGGACAATAACTATGGAGAACTATTATGGCTACAAAAAATGAACTATCACCATTCGAGAAAGAAATTAGAAGCTTTCTTGACAAACCAGCAGGTTCACTGCTTTACATTGCTGAACGAGCACTCAAAGGTGCTATACGAGCTATTGATGATTATGACCCTGAGCAAGCCTCAGAGATTCATACACCTATGCTTGACATACGCAAAGTGCGAATGACTCGCAAAGCAAATTGGGAAGCACAGCAAAAAGCCGATGAGAATCAGGGACGACCAGAGATGGAACTCCCAGCACATTCAACATCTGCAGATGCTGGTAAGGTATCATAAAAATTGGGAGCTTCGGCTCCCTTTTTTTGGCTATCAACTGCTCACTAGCAATATATAAGTTAGTGGTCGGTCATAACAATATGCGTAAATTTTTTTAACTATGCAAGGAATAATTATGTTTATACAATTAGTAAAGCAAAATGCCACAAAAATCGTTGATGAATTCACTGATGATTTATTTAATGATGGTTGGCGATTTAGTAAATATCTTAAAAACAGTGAAGTAAATTATGTTGATTGGATTGCTAATGAGCAAGATGAGTTAGATAAAAAATTCAATGAACCTTATTGGGAACATAAAGAAATCAAACACAAAGAACCTCATACTCCTACTATATTTACTAACTGTGATGGATGGAGGTATACATATGAGCAAAACAGATAAATGGTATAATCTAGGTTATGGTATAGGTGCAGTCAATACTGACGAACTCAACACTATATATTGTATGGAGTTTTATAGTATGTTTGGCAAATTGCCTCAACCAAGCAACATGAGTCGTCCTGTATTGTTAAACGAAATACGTAAGCTTCAACAATACAATCGTTCCTCGGCTCACTCAGGGTGAGAGCCTCGTCTCTCTTTTTTAACTACATGGAGTATGTTATGATAATCAAAAATGTAACAAACAATTTATTCGATGTCTTCTGGAAAGATGGCTGGGATAATTGTGTTCGTGTTAAGAAAATAGGTTCAGACTTTAGAGTAGTCAAAGCATTCAAACGACCACCTAAAGATGTCTTTCAATTCATCAAGAGGACTTGTCAATGAAAGCAATTACACATGTAACATTTAAAAATACTTATACTGTTACTGACCCTAATTCATTGGTCAAACTAGGTGAGGTTCTAAATATTACAGATGATTTGTATCTCATTCGTTCTACTTACAAACTTAAAACTTATGTAGGACATAGTGATGAACATCCAAACGGATATGAATATACATATATTGATTGTTTTAAACTTATGTCTAAACAATACTCAGAGAATCTAGCTGAACAAGGTGAGTATGATAGATGTTTAGTATCATGGAATGATAATCAAATTTGGAACTTTCGTTATAGTGAAGTAGATATATACTGTAAAGATTTACTAACTCGTAGACATTCTGATAGTCGTGCTATGTTTGACGCATTGTATTACACACTTAATCCATTACAAATGCGTTACAATGATGGTAGATTAAAGTCAGGCTTTAAGAATCATCTTAAGCGTAGACTTAATGGTTTTGCTCAAGGTAGTAAAATAACAAATGTTATGCTTACAGAATTACAAAATGAAATGCAACAATCTATTATTCAAGATGATATGTTTACTCCTAGTTTATTAGACAGTATGCGTATGTTTCTTGATAATGATGTTAACTTAGAACAATGTCCATTTACTAAAGAAATAAATATCAGAAGTAACATGGTTAGATTTAGGTTATCAGGTGTTCAAACATACTGTCAAGGAACAATGACTTCTGATGATGTTACAGCTGCAGGTTATGAGTATGATGCAAACACTCATACATTCTTAAAAGAAAATGAGATAATGATTGAAGGTATTTGTTATGATAGTCGTGAAGTCAAAGTTGTTAGATGCACTGAATGTAATGTTAAGTGTGTTGATACAGAAACAGTTGATGGTGTATGTGTTGATTGTTGTGGTCGTGATTATCGTGTTCATAACTATACTCACAGAGTAGAAGAAACACTAGGCTTTGATAGACAGAAACCTAAGTCAGAACCTTATCTTGGTATTGAGATGGAGTTCCAAGTAGACAAGCGTAAAGCTGGTCGATTGTATGTAGGTAATACAATGTTTGGTCATGCTCTCATGAAGGATGATGGTAGTATAACTAATGGCTTTGAGTTAGTGTCTAGACCAGCAGGATATACAACACATCTAGCACGATACGATTCATTCTTGACTGACTTACCAGAGTATATACATCCACATAAATCATGTGGTATGCATGTACACATTAGTCGTAGAGCATTTACATATTTAGGTGCTGGTAAGCTTGTTGAGTTTATGAATCGTGAAGACAACAAAGACTTTGTTAAACTAATTGCAGGTCGTGGTACTACATCATATCAAAATCGTGATGACCACTATGATAAGTATACACCTTATCAACAAGCAGTTAAAGATAAATATGTTGGAAGGTATAACTTTGTTAACCTTAACAACAAGAAGACAATTGAATTGCGTATCTTTGCAACACCAGCTAACAAGTTGGAGTTCAACATACGCATGCAATTTGTAAAAGCAATGATTGAGTATTGCAAACCAGCAATACATAGTGTATCATTGGAGCAACAAACATACTTTAAATCTTTCGTAACATGGTTAGACAACACTAAGAAAGACTTTAAAGAATTACATAACTATATTAAGGAGTCAACAATATGTGCATAGCAATAATGAAATCAGAAAACAAAAAGATTAGTAAGTCTACATTACAAAGATGTTACGATGCTAATCCAGATGGTGCAGGCTTTATGTTTGCAGAGAACAAAGAACTGACTGTAAAGAAAGGTTACTTTACATTCAAACAATTTTACAAGGAGTATAAACCACATGAGAACAAACAAGTACTACTACACTTTCGTATTAAAACGCACGGTCCAATTGATAAAAACAATTGCCATCCGTTCCTTGTTAATAGTGGGCTTGGTTTTATTCACAATGGTATTATCTCTGGTTACGGTGATGATAAGCAATCAGATACTATAGATTTCAACAAGTCTATATTACAAAAGATTGTAGCTAAACATGGCAACATGGGATTGTTTGATGACCCAATGGTTGAGCTTATTGAAAATGTAATCGGCTACAGTAAGCTAGTATTCCTTGATAGACATGGTAACTATCGTATCATGAATGAAAAGAAAGGTTCATGGCATGATGGTGTATGGTATAGTAATAGTAGTTGGAAGAAACCTGAACCAGTTACATACACAGGATATGATTGGACTAAGCAAGGTACGCATCGCACTTCGCTGCCCGTGGCAGCCAAGGACTCCTGCTCCCTCGCAGAAAGTGATTGGGTAGTATGTAATGAAGACTATGACTATGGTATAGGTGATGACACAGTAACCATTAAGAAAGGTGAATGGGTTGAAGTAGAAAATGTAGATAGTAAAAGTAAAACTTGTACACTAATTACTGGTGAATACATGAACCCTACTATCTTTACTAAAGTTCCTTTATCTGTAGTAGAGTCATGGGATGATGCTGAAACACATAGTTACAACAAGTCGTTTGACTTTTAATTAATAGTATGGTATAATATTTATATAGGAGTAAATAATTATGGTAACATGGTATATAGTAATAGAAGATGAGTCGGGTAATAAAGTAGAACTACGAGATGTCCCGAAAGATGTTGAAGTAGTTGTTGATGAATATGTACATGACATGGAGGGTAACTAATATGTATGATAAAGAAAGAGATATGAATCCACCTGAACCAAGAGAGCAACATGAACCAGATGTAGATGCTATTGGTGATGAGATGTGGTTACGTAAGAAAGAAGAAGAAGAAAAACAACAGCAGATAATAGAATCATGCTGTCAACTAGGAGATATAAAATGAAACTAGAAACACTTACATTAATAGCTGGACTATTCTTTGTATGTACTATGTATGTACAAGCAGAGACAGTATATACACCTGATGGTACATATACATGCACTGTGTATGATGACGGCACAAGGATTTGTTTCTAATGCGATGTCGTGCATGTGATAAAAATCTATCTGACTTTGAGTCTACTCGTAAGCATCATGAATCAGGTGAGTTTGTAGACTTGTGTAATAAATGTTATAGTACTATACAAAGTGATGTCAATGACATTGATGAGAGAGAAGACTTACGTCATGTAGATGATGAATATGACGAGTAAGTTTATAAAGCTAGGACCTTGCCCTCACTGTGGTTCTAGTGATGCTAGGGGTGAATATGCTGACAATTATTATTGTTTTAGTTGTGGTAAATACGATAAAAAATCTGACACTGCATCGTTGAGAGAGCGTATCAAACAGCGAACGAAACAACATGTGGCTAATGGTATTGGTCTCATTGATACAGTAAAAGAAATACCTCGTACTGCTATGCAATGGTTACTAAAGTATAACATTACACCAGCAGAAATAAAACAATATGGTATTGCTTGGTGTATGAACAGACAGTTACTTGTCTTGATACAAAACACAGGCTACTGGCAAGCCCGTAACTTTGGCTTTGGTAACATAAAGTATATGTCTCAAGGTATAAAACCTCTTGAGATATATGGTGAAGGTAAAACAATAGTAGCAGTAGAAGATGTACTGTCTGCAATTAAGATAGCTAGATGTAGAAATGAGGGTATCTGTGCTACACCTTTGCTTGGCTCTTCTATGAGCAAGCAAGTTGTCGCCCAGTTATCTAAGCAATATGACACAGTACATATATGGTTAGATAGAGATAAGGCTAAACAATCTATACGTATAAGAAACAATCTGCGTGAAGCAGGTGTAACTAGCAAAGCTATTATCAGTGCGCTAGACCCTAAAGAGTATAACAAAGAGGAGATATTAAAATGGTTGAAGAGTTAATCATCAAGCTGTTCATGACAGAACGAACGGCATACGATAGATTCTACAAACATCTAAACTTAAGTTATATTAAAACTAACTTTGTTAGTTTATATAAATTGTTTATGGTAATTCATAGTTACTATGAGAAGTTTGACAAGACTTCAATGAGTAAGAGTGATTTAGAATTAGCATATCATAGTAGTTATCTACTAGAAGATAGTGAACGCAATGAACTATCAGACCTATTAGATAGAATACTAGAGCTTGAGTTGACAGAACAAAATGTGTATGCATATCTTAATGCACATAAGCAGCGATGTATTGCAGGTGAAGTGGCTAAACTTGCATTAGATGTAGAAGATGGCACGGCTAAAGTAGAAGAGTTACTAAATAAATTTAATGAATTAGAACATGAAGACACAGAAACAGATGAGGCTAAGCCTGTTAACATGGACTTACATGAGATATATGAATCGCAAATCCAAACGCCTGGGTTACGATGGCGTTTAGATTGGCTCAACAAATCACTAGGTTCTCTACGCAAAGGTGACTTTGGTTTTATCTTTGCTAGACCAGAGACAGGTAAGACTACCTTCTTAGCATCAGAGATGACCCATATGGTATCACAAACGGATGGTGATATACTCTGGTTTAACAATGAAGAGCAGGGTAAGAAGGTAGCAGTCAGATGTTTCCAAGCCCTGTTTGGTTTAACTAACAAAGAATTGTTTGATGATAAAGAAAACAATGCTAATGAATATAAACAAAAAGTTGGTAGTAGAATTAAAATATATGACTATGAAGATAGTAGTAGTACTAGTCGTATTGAATCTATTATCAAAGAAACTAATCCATCGTTAATTATCTTTGACCAGATAGATAAAGTACGTGGTTTTAAAAGTGATAGGTATGACCTGGAACTTAAGAAACTATATCAATGGGCTAGAGAAATGGCTAAGATATATGCACCAGTCATTGCAGTATCTCAAGCAGGTGGTACTGGTGAAGGTAAAGTATGGTTAACAATGGATGATGTAGACAGCAGCAAGACTGCAAAGCAAGGTGAAGCTGACTGGATACTTGGTATTGGTAAAGAACAAGATAACACTAGCAACATGCGATATCTAAACATCAGTAAAAACAAACTGTTAGGTGATGCTGATACATTACCTGACCTACGCCATGGCAATCAACAAGTCATGATTAAACCTAACATAGCGAGGTATGAAGAACTATGAGCTACTTAGTATTAGATGTAGAAACAACTATTAGTAACAAAGGTAATCCATTTGATAAGAGCAACAAGCTATGTATGGTTGGGTTGCTTACACCTGAAGAGTATGTAGTATATGATATAGAATACTCCGTTGACCCCTACAAGGAATCACTAGAACGAATCCAATTAGCCGTGGATAAGTGCGATGTGCTTGTAGGGTTTAACATTAAGTTTGACTTACACTGGCTGCGTAGGTATGGTATTAACTTTACAGGTAAACGTATCTGGGATTGTCAGATAGTAGAGTATGTATTATCTAATCAAGAGTTAGCTTACCCATCACTCAATGGTACAGCAGAGTACTATGAGTTAGGTAGTAAGCTTGATGAAGTTAAAGAAAACTATTGGAAGAATGGTATTGACACAGACAAAGTGCCACAAGAAATACTTGCTGACTACCTTAAGCAAGATGTAGAACTAACAGAAAAGGTAATGAAAAAACAAATGGAAAGAATCAATGACCTTCCTCATATGAAGCGATTGATATCTTTACAAAATCAAGACGTACTTGTCCTACAAGAAATGGAATTCAATGGTATGATATACGACTATGATAAATCTAAAGTATTAGGAGATGAATTACATGAACAAATCAGCAAACTTAATAAGAGGTTGTATGACTATCATTCTTACGATAGTTTTAATCCCAATTCTGGGGAGCATCTTTCTGCTTTTCTTTACGGTGGGATTATCAAAGAGCGTTTTCAACGCCCCATCGGACATTATAAAACTGGCGCACATGCAGGCGAAGTTAAGTATAAATGGGATGAGAGAGATAAAGAATTCCAAAGACAAATAACTCCCTTGCCTAAAAGTGAGCTAAAGAAAGAAGGATTCTTTAGTACTAATGAAGAAACATTACGTAAACTAAAACCTAAAACAAATGCTGGTAAACAAATACTAGCAGCGATATTGGCACGAGCTACCATGCAAAAACGTATGACTACATACTATCATGGTGTGCCTGAACTAATTGATTCAATGAACTGGAAAGATAGTAAGATACATGGTCAGTTGAATCAATGCAGGACTAAAACAGGTAGGCTAAGCAGTAGTAGTCCCAACCTACAAAACTTTGATGGAGAGATTAAGACTCTCTTCTTATCACGATACGGAGAATAACATGAGCAGAGATGATTACTTAGCAGCACAAGAGTATGAAATAGATTCAGCTGAGCAACAGAAAGCACAAGAAGAAGCACATCAACACCATACAGCACATGAGTTTAGTGACATGATACTATCTCTTGGACCTAATGCAGTACTGTCATTACTTACTGATGAAGCTAGGTCTGAGTTAAGAAAGAGTATTATTTTACAATATAACCACAGACTAGTAGAAACTACAGGATTATAATATGATACTTAACGCAGATGCAAAAGCTCTTGAATGGGTATGTGCATCCTTCTTATCACAAGATAAGACAGCACATCAAGAAATACATGATGAGATTGACCAGCATACAGATAACCAAAATAGATTTGGTCTACCATCTAGATTGATAGCAAAGACATTCGTCTTCAGATTAATCTATGGTGGTAGTGCATTCAGTTATGCTAATGACCCTAACTTTAAAGATATAGGTAATGAATTATTTTGGCAAAATGTCATTGACCAATTCTATCGTAAGTATACTGGTCTTAAAGATTGGCATGATAAACTTATGTTTGATGTAAAGAAAACTAATCAACTCATCATGCCTACAGGTAGAACATACAAGTACTTACCTGAAACAAACAGTATGGGTAACATAAAGTATCCACGCACACGAATCCTTAACTACCCAGTGCAAGGACTCGGTGCTGACCTTATGACAATAGCTCGTATTAGTTTGTATAACAAGATAGCAAAGATGGATGGTGTTAAACTTATCAATACAGTACACGATTCAATCATGCTTGACTTCGACCCGAAGGTATGTTATACTAATAGTATAGTACAAATAGTTAAAGAATCATTTGAAAATGTACCAGCAAACTTTAAACATTTGTTTGGTAAAGAATTCAACCTACCCATGAGGGTTGATATACAAGTAGGAAATACATGGGGTAACTTAACTGATATATAAGGAGATTATATGCAAGTAAATGTCGTAGATGTATCAAGCTTGAACACACATCAAGCAAAGAATGGTAGACAATACCAGTCGATTGAAATCATGTACAAGAATGACCAGGGTCAGGCACAGTCTAAAAAGCTAATGTCTTTCGCTAACCCTGCAGTATTTAAAGCAGCTCAAGACTGGGCAAAGGGTGATGTAATACATGTATCAACAGAGAAAGACCAGAATGGATATTGGCAATGGACAGCAGTAGGAACAGCTGACACCACTACAGACAACCGTGGTGATGATAGTTCAGCAGCAGCACCTACTCAAGCTAAGGCAGCGACCAGGGTATCAGGTAGTAACTATGAGACCAAAGATGAGCGTGCCGCTAGGCAAGTAATGATAGTCCGTCAGTCATCATTGAGTAATGCCGTAGCGACCCTAGCAATAGAAGGGAGCAAGGCAACAGCTAATGATGTAGTTAGTCTAGCTAAATTATACGAAGGATATGTCTTAGGTCAACAAGCAGAATCATCTAGTATTGCTGACCTAGAATCAGACATCCCATTCTAAATGCAAGCATTAATCGACCATGATTTAGTAGTGTTTAGATGTGCAGCATCTGCAGAGAATGATAGTCTTAACATAGCAATCCATCGAGTAGAAGCATTACTTGATGAGTTGCTTACTAAGACTGGAGCAGATAGCTATCGTGCATTCTTATCAGGTAAGTCTAACTTTCGTAAGACTATCTATCCTGAGTACAAAGCTAATCGCACTGCACCTAAGCCCGTGCATCTGGAAGCCCTACGAGAATATGCTCTAGAAAAACAGAATGCGGAACTTGCACCTGATACATTAGAGGCTGATGATGCCCTAGGCATTAATCAGACTGATGATACTATGATTGTATCGTTAGATAAAGATTTACTAATGGTCCCAGGTAAACACTTCTCATGGGAGATTAAAGGTAAAGGCTGGACAAAGCCCGATAAGTTTTTTACACAAGATGCGATAGGTGGTATGAGATTATTCTTTGAGCAATGTCTTAAAGGTGATACTGCTGATAACATTAAAGGTATAGAAAAGATTGGGGATAAAAGAGCCAAGGCTTTACTTGCTGAATGTATCACGGAACAGGATATGTTTAATACTGTCCGTGATGCCTATGGCAATGATGATGAGTTCATTATGAATGCATCAGTGCTATGGATAATGCAACATGAGGAGGATGTATGGAAAGACAGATTTAATGCCTACATTTAAAAGTAAACTAGAAGTTAAAGCTTGGGCAGTACTCAAAAAACATTTCCCAAGTGTTAAGTATGAACCTGATGTAATAGAATACATACAACCCATCAAGTCACGGAAATATAATCCTGACTTTCGTATGGCAAAGAATGTATATATAGAAGCAAAGGGTAAGCTTGACTTAGCTACTAGACAAAAGATGGTTTGGTTTAAAGAATGTAATCCTGAAGTCACCATAATTTTCTTGTTTATGAATCCCGATAACAAGATAACCAAACGCAGCAAAACAACATACTGGCAGTGGGCTGAGAAACAAGGGTTCATGTGGCTAGACTTTAGAAAGGATTGGATAAATGATTATAAAAAACTTATCAGAAAATAAAGATGGTAGTGTTGACTTTGATTTTAAAGTTGACAAGATGGAAACAGAATTCTTGTTATCTTTCGCTATCAAAGCTCTCATGCGTGAGGGCATAATTAAAACATCAGAAGAAGAGTTTGCTGAAACAGAAGTAGACCTTCCACTGGAGACTATGCAATGAAGAAACATTTAGTAATAGGAGATACCCAGGTTAAGCCTGGGGTTTCCCTATCTTATTTAACATGGATAGGTAGGTACATTGTTGACAAACAACCAGATGTAATTGTAATGATTGGTGACTTTGCAGACATGCCTAGCTTATCATCCTACGATGTAGGTAAAAAATCTTTCGAAGGTAGAACATACAAAGCAGATATTAAAGCTGCTCACAAGGGCATGGAAGCATTGCTAGCACCTATGAAAGCACTTAACAAAAGACTAGCTAAAGCTAAGAAGAAGTTATACAAACCTAAGATGGTACTGACTATGGGTAACCATGAGCAGCGTATTAACACAGCCATTGAGTATGACAGAAAGCTAGATGGTCTTATATCATTTGATGATTTACAATACAAAGAAGCAGGATGGGATGTAATTCCATTCTTAGAAGTAACTAGTATTGATGGTGTTGCATACAGTCATTACTTTGCTAGTGGTGTTATGGGTAGACCAGTAACATCAGCACGTGCTTTACTTACTAAGAAGCATATGTCATGTGTAGCTGGGCATCAGCAAGGACATGATATAGCGTACGGTATGAGAGCAGATGGTAAACAGATGACATCTATCATCAGTGGTAGTTGTTACATGCATGATGAAGATTATTTATCTCATCAAACTAACCAACATTGGAGAGGATTGTATATGTTACATAATGTAGAGGATGGTTCATTCGATGAATGTGCAATACCATTACATTATTTAAAAAGAAAGTATAGGAAATAGCTTGACTTTCTCTGTAATATATGCTATAATATTATTATGACAGCAACTAAAAAACAAGTAGGTGGTAAACATTATACTGACTATAAGATACAACCTATAGAATTTATAACAAGTAATAACATTGGTTTCATTGAAGGTAATGTAATCAAATATGTTACAAGGTTTAGAGAAAAGAATGGTATAGAAGATATAGATAAAGCTATACATTACCTAGAACTTTTAAAAGAAATGTATTACAATGGAAAAACTTAAAACAAAAAGAGTTTGCAATAAATGCAAAGAACCTGCTAGAATCTGGGATAAAGGTCAGTGGTGGTGTTCTATTGATAGTAGCATGGGTAATTGGAACATGCGTGGTTATTGCAGCAAGGAGAAAAAGAAATGAGAAACTTACTTACAACAACTATAGGTCACTTAATTATTGTAGTTATTCTTATTGGTTTATATGCATTACTAGGAAGTTTGTTTACAAAAGCTGAAGCAGGTAGCAAAGTAGGTGTTGGTGATTTTGTTATGGCAGTCAGTTATACAGAGTCATACAATGATTTACAGTATGTAGCTAACTTTGTTAATTGTGATATGGCAATGAAATATTACAATGAAAACTGTGCTACACAAGGTGCGATGATTATGATGTGTCAATTAGAACAATATCTTCATATGCCTATTGGTCATAATAGTGATTCATCATTTGACTTTGAACCTACTGACAGACAGTCTTGTGGCTTTGTCGGTGTACAGAAACCTAAATTTACAAAGGATTAATTATGCCAGGAACTAATGGTACAAATGATTACGAAATCCCTGGTGCAAAGTTAAAGACTGCAGTACCAAGTGATAAGTATAAAGAAGGATGGGACAGAATCTTTGGTGCCAAACCTAATGATAAACAATTTGATAAGGTCAAAAAGACTAAAGGTCGGTCATAACTATGGCTCTATCATTCAAAGAAGTCTGCGAAGAATTAGCTAAGATAGACGAAACAACTCTTCTTGAGGTACTTGATATCTCATCAGAGGATATAGTTAATCACTTCCAAGACAAAATCGAGGATAACCTCGAAGAACTATCTAATGATTTAGATGAACACTCTAATCAATTAGACATATTTAACGAAGAATAACAGGAGATAGCATTGGATATTTACCAATCGGTAATAGCATCAAGTAGATACGCACGTTTTATACCAGAACTTAAGCGTCGTGAGACATGGGAAGAAACAGTAGCTAGAATGATTTACTACCTTAAGTCTAAAAACAAAGGGTTAGACAAAGAGTTTAAAGAAATACATAAAGCAGTACTTAATTTAGAGATTATGCCTTCTATGAGGCTTATGATGTCAGCAGGAGAAGCATGTGAAAGAGACAACATTGCTGCTTACAATTGCTCTTATTTGGCTATTAATAATAAACGAGCTTTTAGTGAGGCACTATACATTTTAATGAACGGAACAGGAGTAGGATTTAGTTGTGAAAGACAAGAGATTAGTAAACTACCTAGCATACCAGAAGTACTTAGTAACACTGATGATACTATTGTTGTTGGTGACAGTAAGCTTGGCTGGGCGAAGTCGTTTAAGAAACTACTATCTAGTCTATGGGAAGGAGATATACCCAAGATTGACTACTCTAATGTTAGACCAGCAGGTGCTAGGCTAAAGACATTTGGTGGTAGAGCTAGTGGTCCAGAGCCATTAAAGAGGTTGTTTGATTTCGTGATAGAGTCATTCAAACATGCTCAAGGTCGTAAACTAACCTCGTTAGAGGTCCATGATATTATTTGTATGGTAGGAGAAATTGTAGTCGTTGGTGGTGTTAGACGTTCTGCCCTTATCTCACTATCAAACTTAACAGATAAACGCATGAGAGAGGCTAAAATGGGTGCCTGGTACAATGATTTTGCATGGCGTGGGTTAGCTAATAACTCAGTTGCTTATACAGAGAAGCCTGATATGGAAACATTCATGGATGAATGGGTATCATTAGTTAAGTCTAAGTCAGGAGAACGTGGTATATTCAACAGAGTTGCTGCGCAAAAACAAGCTGCTAAATGGAAAAGACGTGATGAAACAATGAGTTACGGGACAAATCCCTGTTCGGAAATAATTTTACGTGATAAGCAATTCTGTAACCTAACAGAAGTAGTTGTAAGAAATGGTGATACTAAAGAAAGTCTACTTAACAAAGTACGACTAGCTACAATACTTGGTACATTACAATCTAATCTAACTAACTTTCAGTTCTTGTCTCATGAATGGACTAAGAACACAGTAGAAGAAAGATTACTTGGTGTATCACTAACAGGTATTATGGATGCTAAAATAACATCTAATCCTGACCCTAAATTTTTAGAGGAGATGAGAGACCATGCTAGAAGAACCAATCACAAATACGCAGACAAACTTGACATACCACGAAGTACAAGTATTACGTGTGTTAAACCTTCTGGGACTGTTTCTCAGCTCGTTGATAGTGCTAGCGGCATACATGCTCGTCACGCTGAGCATTACATAAGAACTATCCGTATGGATAAGAAAGACCCTATCTATGAGTTTCTTAAAGGTCAGGGTGTAACAGTAGAAGATGAGCAATACAGACCAGAGTCTACTGCAGTGTTTAGTTTCCCAATGAAAGCTCCTAAAGGTGCTGTTACTCGTAATGATATGACTGCTATAGAACAGATGGAAAACTGGTTAGTATATCAACGTCATTGGTGTGAGCATAAGCCATCAGTAACTATCAGTGTTAAAGATGATGAGTGGATGGATGTAGGTGCATGGGTATGGAAATACTTTGATGAGATATCAGGTATATCTTTCTTACCACATAGTGACCATACATACGTGCAAGCACCATATCAAGATGCAACTAAAGAAGAATACAATGCATTACTTAAAGAAACACCTAAACATATAGACTGGACTTCATTCATTGAAGAAGATGATAATACTGAAGGTAGTCAGACACTAGCGTGTACTGGAGGTTCTTGTGAAATTTAGTTATTATCCTATACTCGGAGTCCATGTTGGCTTCGAGTTTACTGATGCAATAGTAGATGATGTACCAGTAAGTTATTTACTAATTGATTTGTTTGTTATAAGAATACAATGTGCGTGGTATCCACAATGAAGTTAGCTATCATAGGAAGTAGAAGTATTGAAGATGATGCCTGGACTCTTAAAACCGTGGATAAAGCAGTAAAGGAACTTAATCCTACATGCATACTAATGGGTGCTGCTAGAGGTCCAGACAATGCAGTAAGTCATTATGCAGAGTCTCATGATATAGATTTGGTTAGGTTCTTACCTTACCATCTATTAGACCCAGTAGCTAATTTTGATAGTAAACACTTCTTTATACGTACTAAACAGATTATAAACAATGCTGACCATGTATTAGCTCTTTGGGATACTAAAAGTCATGGTACACAGTATGCGATTAGATATGCTCAGAAGCTAGAGATACCTGTTAATGTCGTGAAATTTGTCTGGTAACTTTACAGTCTTCATAGATAGCTACAAACTCTGTAGTATTTAATTTAGATTTACCTAATTTGAGGGGGTCAATATAGTCCCCTCCAATTACTGCCATACATATAGCAACAACGTGTAATATTACTGACTTACTTGTTTCCATTTAATTCTTTATAAACCCTATTTGATAACTCAATACGTCTTTCTAAATTAGGTTTACCTGGTTTAAAAAAGATATTTTGCATTAGTGTTGTAGCTTCATCAACAGATTGTACATTTTTTAATCCTTCTCTAAGTTTTTTAGCATTTCCACTACCTAACTCATCAAATCCTAAATTATCTTCAATAGCTCCATGTATATAATTTAATTGACCTAATAAAGAATCTTCTTGTTTATTTGTTTTAAGCCAAGAATTATATCTATCAAACATACCTCCTTTTTCCATTTGTGCTATCCCTTGACCTGGACCACCACTACTTTGTTCTTTTGTATAATCAAAAGTATTACCTGATTCATGGTCAAGATTGCCAACTATTCCTGCAATAGCATAATTACTATATCCTTTATCTTTCCAAAACTTAACTATCGTTTTATAATCTTCTTGTTGCTGAGGTGTATCAAAAGAATAATCTTGATAAAGTTCTGATGCAATTTGTTTACCTTTTTTTAAAAAAGCTTTTACATCAAATTTAGAATTTTTATCTCTGTCTCTTATACACATCTGACGCTGCCGACGATCTACTCTGTGTAG
>OLHJ01000060.1_pt1 | contig 44330 bp, 41 predicted proteins | sample 1609491 | NCBI WGS metagenome assembly OLHJ01 (sample SAMN05416861, study PRJEB24817) | seawater metagenome | isolation source: Sea water | place: Canada:Atlantic | collected 2013-11
TAGAAGGAGGAGTATAAACACCAACTTCGGCTGCCATTCTATGATGATCTAAAGTGGCAATAGTTTTATAAGAGGAAATGTTTTCCTCTAATAGTTTTACCGCATGATCTACCTGTTGGGAAATAGATTCTTTAACTGGAGCTATAGTAACAACTTCCTTCTTTGTTTTTTCAACACAAGAGGTGATAAAAATGAAACTGAAAATAAGGGCAATTGATTTAATAAAATTCATTGGATATGATTTTAATGATTATTCGCTTGCTGCTTTAAAAGGGTTCCAAGCTTCGTCTACTTCCATTATATTATTTTTTTCAGCATAAGCCAAGTATTGTGCTTTCATGGTTTCGAATTTTTCTGGCATTTCGGTTTCTAATGGAGTCATTTCAGAAGGATCAGCAACTACATTAAACAGATGCCATTCACCATCACCAAACATTCCTTTACGGACTTTCATTACTTTATAGTCCCCTTGCATTAGGTAACCATTTCCAAATAATTCAAAAGCATACCAATCGTTTTCAGTTCTAACAACATCAGATGTTCCCTCTAAAAAAGGTCGAGCTGTAAGTCCAGATGGTGTTGGAATTTCTTTTCCTTTATAGCTTGTTTGTGGATGTTCTACTCCAGCATAATCCAATATAGTCATCGGAAGATCTTTTACAGACATCACCGCATTGGTAATCTGGCCAGAACGATCATTGTTTTCTGAAAATGCTCCAGGAGGAACAATCATCATAGGTACTCGAATACCACCTTCGCCAATAAACCATTTCCACCATTGTAAGCCACCTGTAGCAGCATTTGCCCATGATACACCAATAGTTTGTTCAGATTCTGCAGTACCAATTGCTTCAAAACTTTGATCGAATTGTGTTTCAACCCATTTTGCCATTTCTGGATTTCCAGTTTTAGGATGTGTAGGTTCAAAACCTTCAGGACCATTATCTGTCACATAAATCACTAATGTATTATCTAATTGTCCAGATTCTTTTAAATAGTCTAGAATCTGCCCTGTTCTATTATCTTGGTCTTCTATCATAGCAGCATAGGTTGCCATTACTTTAGCTTGAATCTTCTTTTCATCATCAGATAAACTTTCCCATTTAAAAGTAATGTCATTAAATAAAGGTTCAGTAGCAGTTTCAGTAATCAAACCTTTACTTTTTAAACTTTCATATCTCGCTTTTTTAAGTCCTGCATATCCCAAATCTAAATATTTTTGGTAATGCTTTTCAATCATATCCGCTGGTGCTTGAATAGGAAAATGAGCAGTTGTAAATGCCATATAAGCAAACCAAGGTTTGTTGGCAGCATGTCCTTCTTTAATAAAGTTTAGCATATGTTCGGTGTATAATTCTCCAGAATAAACTCCTTCTGGTCTGTCAAAATGTTCACCATTTAAAGTGAAATGCTCTTTTCTCTTTACATTTAAACCATTTGGATCGCTAAAGTCTGGTGTCATTGCTAAGTCATTCCAATGATTTGAACCTCCTGAAAGTATTCCGAATTCTTTAGTAAAACCCCAAGCTAATGGTCCTTGTCCACCAGCAGCTTCACCACCTAAGTGCCACTTACCAGATTTATAAGTTTCATAACCTGCATCTCCAAGAAGTTGTGCGATGGTTACGGCATTACTGGTTAAATAACCTTCATAACCAGAAACCCCTTTTGTTGGAGGATAGAATGAATAATCAAACGATCCTAAACCAACTTCAATATTGTTACAACCCGTCATTAACATAGATCGTGTTACACTACATACCGGCGAAGCGTGAAAATTTGAAAACCTCACTCCAGCATCTGCTAAACGATTCATATTTGGCGTAGGAATTTCTGAACCAAATGCCCCTAAATCACCAAAAGCGATATCATCTCCTACTAGTAATAATATGTTTGGCCTTTTTTCCTCCGTTGGAGTTGGAACAATTGCTTGTTCCTTTTTAGTTTCATTTGCACAACTTGCAAATAATAATAAAGTTAAGATTGGAATAAATAGCTTTTTCATAGCTTTTTTATTTACTAGATTAGTGATTGCTACAAATATAAAGCTACTGTTCTAGTATTACCCATTTTTTTAATTGAAAAGATTTAACTCGCTATAAATTTTGCTTATAAAAACAGTTGTTGAACCCATTCAGAAATAATATGATCCTTATTTAAATAAAGGAGTGTTACTCCTACAGTATCATATAATCCATGAACTAATACAAGTAATAGTAAGTTATTCCTGTTTTTATTAAATATCATTGCAATACAGAAAGCCCATAAAAATGAAGACACCATTCCAATAGTTCCTTGATAACCGTGAGATACGCCAAAATAGATGGAAGTAATAATTGCTGAAAATAACCAAGCCCTATTGTTATTACCTAATAACTCAGCTAATGCTTTCATATAATAACCACGAAATAAAAACTCTTCGCCAAACGCAGCAAATACCCACACTATGACCATTAAAGCGATATAACCTCCAAGATTACCTCTTACATCATCTAAAGAGGATAAATCATATTCGCCAAGAAATATTTTTAGTATGGGGTCCAGGATTATGTCAAAACCAATAATAAGTAGTACCGTTATTAGCAAACTCTTTAAAACTGTTTTCCAGCTAATTTTTTTTCCAATCCCGAATCTTGACCAATCAAAATTGCTTCCCCATAAAATTAGAAAGGCAATTCCTAGTCCGAAAAAAAAGACGAAATTTCTATCAATAAAACCAAATAGTGGCGCAATTAACATCGTAAGTACGACTATATATGGTTTTGTTAAAAAATTGTAAATTTTAGTTTTCATTTCTGTTGGTTTTTTAAATTGATTTCAGCAAAACTAAATTCAATTTTAAACCTATTAAAGTAATAGTTTTAAACGCATCCTTACAAGGGACACAAATACATTATCGAGGGATAAAGTGATTTCAGGACACTATTAATTAATTAGAATACGCCTATAGGCTTGTTTGTCAAATCTTTTGTGATGAAGTTTTATAGGTAGATGGTTAAAATGTAGTCGATTAAAGAAATCCAGCGTAACCAATTCCAGGTTTATAATTTCCTTTAATATAAAAGTTAAGACCTATAATTTAAATCAGTAGCCCACTTAAGATTCTCAAGATTGAGTAATATAATCCGTATCCAAAAAAGTATTCATTTAAGAATATTTTTATTTTTTCAATTAGTGTAATTTTCTACTTATCGAATTTGGGTATTTAAATGTCTTGTCCTGAAATATTGCTACAGGTTAAAAATGAATTTATACATTTCATTTCAAAGTTTAATTAATCCCAAACAAATTTCCAATTCCCATCTGCTTGTCTTTTCCATACGGTATGAAATACACCTTCCACTACATTTTTATTACCAATGGAGTCTGTTGTTGTGTAAACATACTTGCCATAGGTATATCCCATGTCACCCGATGAAGCTACATCTACAAAATCGGGTTTCCATGTAAGGCTGACTTTTTCTAATTCTGATTTCTTATTTTTATAACTTTCTCTCAAAGAGTCTAAGCCAATAATTAGACTATTGTTTCTTAGTAATACAACATCCTCCGCGGCATAAGTCAAGAAAGCTTTTGGGATTCCTTCCTTTAAAGACATTTCAGCAAATTCTTGTTCTGTATCCACAATTTCACTTTTCCACTTTTCAATTGAATCCTTTTTCATATTTGTATTGCAAGAATAAATTAGAACAGATACCAATAACGTTAACTGTAGTGTTTTCTTCATTCTCATTTTTTAAAGTTGCCAACGTAAATATAAACACACATGTGTGTTTATATTTATTATATATACCACCAATTTTAGTGGTCTTTTTCAATTGTAAAACGAAAGTATTTTTTTCAAAATCTAAGGCAAGGGGAAACAGCCCCTTTATTATTTAAGTTTTTTTGGTAAAACTTATTCCTCTTTTAATCTATTGGTGAAACTTTTTATTAAAATTTCAAAGCTTCCCAAATGTATTTGGTATTGTTCCTTAGATAAAATAGGTTGAACCTCCGTGTTAATCTTTGCTACATAATCCTCCATTCCTGCCAATACCTCTTCTTCTGTTAGCCCCTTGTCTTTATTATTTAATCGAGATATTTTTACGATGTAATAATCAACGTCTCTATAATATTGTTCTTCTTGTTCTTTCGTTAATTCCATGGTGGCAACCCTTTCATGAAACCACATCTGAATATTGTCTCGTTCTGTAGAGGTGTAAATTTGTACTTTGTTTGCTGCATTTTCTTTTTCTGCTGGAGTCATCTTGTGTTGTGCAGTCATTTGATTAAAAAATACAAGACAAAGAAGTATGCTAATAGTTTTAATGGTTTTCATTTTTATAGAATTTAAGTTTGTTGAAGAATGTATAAATAACCTAGAAATTGAATAGGCTATTTTAATTCCTTTTATAAATCAAAGGTATAAGAATGTCGATTAGAAAGCAAACGAATACAGAGGGCTAAAAACCTAATATATTTATTATATAAAATTTAATTAAAAGAGTTTAGCAAACTGTTTTTTTAGTTTATTTTTGCGGATGCAAAACAACGTCCTTATTTTAGATTTTGGTTCACAGTACACACAGCTTATCGCTAGGCGTGTAAGAGAGTTGAATATTTACTGTGAAATCCATCCTTACAACAAAATTCCAGAAGATTTAGAAAGTTTTAAAGCGGTAATATTATCGGGAAGTCCATTTTCGGTACGTGCCGAAGATGCTCCGCATCCAGACCTTTCAAAAATAAAAGGGCACAAGCCACTTTTAGGGGTTTGTTACGGTGCGCAATACTTAGCTCATTTTAATGGGGGAAGTGTAGAGCCGTCTAATATTCGAGAATACGGTCGTGCTAATTTAACAACCATTTACGATCATCAAGGATTGTTTGCTTCTATTTCTGAAGACACTCAGGTATGGATGAGTCATAGCGATACTATAGCAACACTTCCTGAAAAAGCAACCCGTTTGGCAAGTACCAACGATGTTGCAAACGCAGCATACAGAATTGAAGGAGAAGAAACCTATGCCATACAATTTCATCCAGAGGTATATCATACCAAGGATGGGAAACAATTACTAGAAAATTTTTTAGTACATATTGCTGAGGTAAAACAAGACTGGACACCTGCTGCATTTGTTGATACTACCGTTACCGAATTAAAAGAAAAAATTGGAAAGGATAAAGTAGTATTGGGATTAAGTGGTGGAGTAGATTCTACTGTTGCTGCAGTCTTATTGCATAAAGCTATTGGAGAGAAGCTATATTGCATCTTTGTAAATAATGGTTTACTTCGAAAGAATGAATTCCAAAGCGTATTAGATCAATACGAACACATGGGCTTAAATGTAAAAGGAGTAGATGCTTCGGAACGTTTTTTAGAAGCTTTAAAAGGAATAAGTGATCCAGAGTTAAAACGAAAAGCTATAGGTAGAGTTTTTATAGAAGTTTTTGACGATGAAGCAAATTTGGTACAAGATGTGCATTGGTTAGCACAAGGAACTATTTATCCAGATGTTATTGAATCTGTTTCTGCTACAGGAGGTCCTTCAGCAACCATTAAATCGCATCATAATGTTGGTGGATTGCCAGATTTTATGAAATTAAAAGTGGTAGAACCTTTACGTATGATTTTTAAAGATGAGGTTCGTAGAGTGGGAAAAGAAATGGGTATTGATGCAGAATTGTTAGGAAGGCATCCATTTCCAGGTCCAGGTTTAGGTATACGAATCTTAGGAGATATAACTGCTGAAAAAGTTAGAATCTTACAAGAGGTAGATGCTATATTTATTGAAGGATTAAAAAAGTGGGATTTATATAATAAAGTTTGGCAAGCAGGAGCGATGTTGCTGCCTGTTAACAGCGTTGGTGTCATGGGGGATGAACGTACTTATGAAAAAGTAGTAGCTTTACGTGCGGTAGAATCTACCGATGGAATGACTGCAGACTGGGTAGACTTGCCATATAAATTCCTACAAGAAACGTCCAATCATATAATAAACAGAGTAAAAGGCGTTAATAGAGTAGTGTACGATATTAGTTCGAAACCGCCAGCGACTATCGAATGGGAATAATGGAATGTCGAATTAAGAACATTTAATACCAAATTGGATAATTAATAAATTTATACTTTGAATAAAACAACATATTTAGCATTCATACTATTCTTAATCGTTGGATTTACAGCAATTGCACAAGAGAAATTTGTAAGTCATACGGTTCAAAAAGGAGAGACGGTCTACAGTATTGCTAAGCAATATGGAATTCATGAAAATGTAATTTACCGTTTGAATCCTGATGTTAAAAATGGAATGAAAACAGCATCGGTTTTAATACTTCCAATTACTGGAAATAATACCGCTAATAATCCTGTAATTGAAATTAGAAAACACAAAGTAAAAAGAAAAGAAACGCTAAGTAGTATTTCTCAATTGTACAATGTGACTGAAGAAGATCTTAAAAAGTACAACAAGCAATTGTATGCAACAGGGCTTAAGAAAAAGGATGTTCTTAGGATTCCAGTAGGAATATATGCGCCAACAAATAAGACCATAACCAATTCTGAAATTAAAGAAGATACTACCCAAACTAGAATCCATACCGTAATTCCTAAGGAAACTAAATATGGTATCGCTAGAAAATATGGGATTACTATTGTAGAGCTAGAGAAGATGAATTTAGAGATGGGAGAGAACCTGCAAATAGGAGCAGAGTTGATTGTTCCAAATATTGTGGTTGCTGAAGACTCTACTATTGAAGATGAGAATTTTGAATATTATGAAGTGCAAACCAAAGAAGGGTTTTTTAGATTGAAAGTGAAATTAGGTCTTACTGAAGAAGAAATAATAGCCTTAAATCCCTATGCAAAAGATGGTTTAAAAGATGGGATGATTCTTAAAATCCCTAATGCTGAAAACTCCTTAGACTCTAAGGATTATGAAGCAGTGAATTTGGAAAACTATATTGTAAATACTAAAAAGAAGAATTTGGCAATAATGTTGCCTTTTAAATTGAACCGAATAGATATCGATTCTTTAAATGTAAATAAAGATTTATTAAAATCGGATGCAACCTTAAGAGCAGCTATCGATTTTTATAGTGGAGTTTTAATGGCTGCGGAATTTGCAAAGGACAAAGGGATATCTACACATCTAGATGTTTACGATACCGAAGGCATTGCTTCAAAAGTTTCTTCGATAATTGATAACAATAATTTTTCAGAAGTAGATGCCGTAATAGGCCCCTTATTAAGTAAAAATATAGAGCGTGCAGCATCCAAGTTAGAAGGGCGACAGATTCCTGTTTTTTCCCCTTTAAGCAAATCAAAAATTAAAGAATCTTCAAATTTATATCAAACCCTAGCACCAACCGAATTGATGCAAAAAGCAATGTTAGATTATATTGTGAAAAATGTGGAGGGTAGAAAGATTCTTATTATTTCAGGAAATAAATGGACCAAAGAAAAAGGAGATTTAGTAGCAGCCTTACCACAAGCAATTACTGTTTCCCCAAAGGAAGGTAATTATTTTAAGGTTGATGAAATAGACAGTAAAATAGATAAGGTTTTAGAAAATTGGGTGATCATCTCTTCAGATAACCCTATACTGGTAAGCAATGTTGTTGGTCTTTTAAATGGATTGCCAGAAAAGATATTAGACGAGGAAGGTGTTGAACTTGGAGAAAATAAAATTAGATTATTTACGCTAGATAAAAACAAAGCCTACGATTATAACGATGTTTCTAATCTGCATTTGGCCAATTTGGATTTTACATATCCTTCGGTAAGTAAGCATTATGTGTATGATGAAATTAACCCGTTTTTGGTAAGCTATAAAAATAAACATGGGGTGTTTCCTAACAATTATGCAATTAGAGGATTTGATGTTACCTACGATGTACTTCTAAGATTAGCAAGTGCCGAAAGTATTTATGATGCCTCTAGTAGTGATATAAAAACAGAATATATTGAAAACAAATTTCAATATACATTCAAGCCACTTTCTGGATATAGTAATAATGCATTTTACATTATAAAATATACCAGTGAATTAAAATTAGAAGTGGTAGAATAAACACGGTCTTCAATAAAAATTATTTTTTTACGTTTGGAATATTATGAAGTTTTTATCCATTTTAATTTTTGTGATTTCCCTAATATCGCCTTCAGTTATTGAAGAGGAAAAGATTGTTTGGAGTGAGGATTACAGATTAAGCTGGTCAGACTTTAAAGCACCAGCTAGACAAGGTATAAGTTATGTAGCGAGTACCAGTTCGGGGATGTCCTTTTCTTCTTCTTTTGCAGATAATAAAGGAGAAATAGAAATAAAGGCTACTGTCCTATGCAATTTTTACCCCGAAAAATCTTGGGTGAATCCAGCAGAAGCTTCCGATTATATTTTGGGCCATGAACAAGCGCATTTTGATATCTCAGAAATTCATGCACGTATTCTTCGGAAGAAAATATCGGAAACTACTTTTTCAGCAAATGGAAAAAAAGAAATCACCAACCTGTATTATGGCATAGAAAAAGAGCGAGTAGCAATGCAAAAACTATTCGATAAGGAGTCGGACCATTCCAAAATAAAGGAGAAAGAACTGGAATGGGAAGCATATATTAAAAAGCAATTAGAAGATTACAATGACTGGAAATAATTTTAATCCCAATCACCTAATAGAGCTTGCAAATTATAAAATGCCCTTTGGTAAATACAAAGGCTATTATTTAGTAAATATTCCAGAATACTATTATGTTTGGTACAAACGAAAAGGATTTCCAGATGGGAAATTAGGTCGTATGATGCAAGAAATGGATGAGATAATAATTAATGGTTTGGAGGATTTAATCAGGAAATTGATTAAAAGATAAAAACATTATTTATTTATATCCTTCCCCAATAAATCCTTACATTTGCATCCCGTATAATTATCGTAAATGAGCACTACAAAGTATATATTCGTAACGGGCGGAGTATCATCTTCATTAGGAAAAGGAATTATTGCAGCATCTTTAGCTAAACTACTGCAAGCTAGAGGGTATCGCGTAACCATTCAGAAGTTAGATCCCTATATAAACATAGATCCAGGAACCTTAAATCCATACGAACATGGCGAATGTTATGTTACCCAAGATGGAGCAGAAACAGACTTAGATTTGGGACATTACGAACGTTTTTTAAACGTTGCTACCTCTCAGGCAAATAATGTTACTACGGGTCGTATTTACCAAAGTGTTATTCAAAAAGAACGTAGAGGTGAATTTCTAGGAAAAACAGTACAAGTTGTTCCTCATATCACCAACGAGATAAAAAGCAGAATACAAAAGCTTGGTAAAACAGGCGATTACGATATTGTGATTACTGAGATTGGAGGAACTGTAGGAGATATAGAGTCCTTGCCTTATATAGAAGCAGTACGACAATTAAAATGGGAGTTAGGAGATGACAATGCTTTGGTAATTCATCTTACCTTAATTCCGTTTCTAAAGGCTGCGGGAGAACTAAAAACCAAACCAACTCAGCATTCTGTTAAGACATTAATGGAAAGTGGTGTAAATGCAGATATTTTGGTGTGTAGAACAGAGCATCATATCTCCATGGATATTAGAAGAAAACTGGCTTTGTTTTGTAATGTAAAACAAGAAGCGGTAATTGAGTCTATAGATGCATCTACAATTTACGATGTTCCTAATTTAATGTTGGCGGAAGGATTGGATACCATCACCTTAAGCAAGTTAAAATTATCGGATGCTACTCCTCCAAATTTAGAGCATTGGAATGGTTTTATAAAGCGTCTTAAAAACCCAAAAAGCGAAGTGCAAATTGGATTGATAGGAAAATATGTAGAACTTCAAGATTCTTATAAATCCATATTGGAATCTTTGATTCATGCGGGAGCTGAAAATGAAGTAAAAGTAAAAGTGATTTCCATTCATTCGGAACATATAGATAAAACGAATATAGCTGAAAGCCTTAAAGGACTTCACGGAATTATAGTTGCACCAGGTTTTGGAGAGCGTGGTGTAGAAGGAAAGATAGAAGCGGTACGTTATGCACGTGAAAACGAATTGCCTTATTTTGGTATTTGTTTGGGAATGCAAATGGCAGTGATTGAATATGCCCGTAATGTGCTAAATCTTGAAGGAGCAAATTCTTCTGAAATGAATGCCGACACTCCTTATTCAGTGATTGATTTAATGGATGAACAAAAAAGCATTACCAATAAAGGTGGGACCATGCGTTTGGGAGCTTGGAAATGTAATTTAAAAAAGAATAGTATTGTTGAACAGGTTTATAACTCTGAAACGATTGAGGAACGACATAGACACAGATACGAATACAACGATGAATATCGAGATCAATTTGAAGCTGCAGGATTAATTGCTACGGGTACTAATCCAGACACAGGATTGGTAGAGATAATTGAAATACCTACGCACCCTTGGTTTGTAGGTGTACAATACCACCCAGAATATAAAAGTACCGTTGCTAATCCACACCCACTATTTGTGGCCTTTGTAAAAGCTGCTTTGGATCACTCAGAAAATGAATAATCCGACAATTTGGCGATTTTAGGAAAAAGGTGAGATATTTGCCAAATGTTTAAAGATTATAACAAAAAAAAAGCACTGATATTAATTCAGTAAAATATATGGAAGAAAAGAAATTTGATGTCAATACAATTGTAGGGTTTTTATTAATAGGAGGGATCCTATTATTTATGATGTGGCAAAATGCCCCAACCCAAGAAGAAATTGATGCTGAGAATGCAGAAAAAGCAAAACTTGAAAAAATAACTGAAGAGAATAATGCTGTAGAAGATAAAAGTAATCAAGACATTTCTCTTACGGAAGCTACTACAGAACTTTCTTTTGCTAAACAAGGAGATTCATTAGGTTTAGAAAAACTACAAAATAGATTGGGTTCTTTTGCCTACTCTGGGACTTTACCTTCAGCTACAGATGCAACTACCGTAATTGAAAATGAAGTTTTAAAACTTACCATAAGCAATAAAGGTGGGTATATTGTAGAAGCAAAACTAAAGCAACATACCATATACACAGGGGAGTTTGTTTATTTAATTAAAGACGGAAATTCTTCTTTAAATCTTCAGTTTACTTCAGAAAATAGAACTTTAAATTCACAGGAACTTTTCTTTGAGCCTACTTTATCTAATAACGGTAATAACCAAGTTCTTTCCATGAAGTTAAAGACTTCTGCAAATAACTATATCGAATATCGATACGAACTATTACCAAACGATTATATGCTTGGGTTCAGTGTTAAAACAGAAGGATTAGACAATGTAATCAACACTACACAGCCTATCTATTTAGATTGGAATTTTGTGGGATATCGTCACGCAAAAAGTATTAGCTACGAAAACAGATATTCTCGTCTAACCTATGAATATGAAAATGGAGAGAAGCATAGTAAATTATCTCCGGCTAGTGACGATGATGAATTGGAGAAAGATGTAACCTGGATGAATTTCCGTCAGCATTTCTTTAGTTCTATGTTATTAACCGATACAGCTTTTAAAGAAGTGGCATTGCGTTCTATAGATTTGGTAAAAGATGAAGAAATAGATACGGTTTACACAAAAAAATATGGTGCTAAAATGTTATTGGAGCCAAAATCTGGTGGGCTATCTTATGATATGAATATGTATTATGGACCTACAGACTATAAAGTTTTTAAATCTTACGATCGTAATCTTGATGAAGCTATGCCTTTAGGTTGGGGCTTATTTGGATGGATAAATAAATTTATTGTAATTCCATTATTTGGATTCTTAAGTGGCTTCTTGCCTGCGGGAATTGCAATTATTATGCTAACCGTTTTAATCAAGTTAGCGATGTCTCCTGTGCAATATAAGCAGTATTTATCTCAAGCAAAATTGAAGGTTTTAAAACCTGAATTGGATGAGATCAAGAAGAAGTTTGAAGGAAACAAAATGAAGATCCAACAAGAGACAATGAAACTGCAAAATATCGCAGGAGCGAGTCCGTTAAAAGGATGTTTGCCAGCTATATTGCAAATTCCAGTCTTTTATGCCTTGTTTACATTTTTCCCTACTGCTTTTGATTTAAGGCAAAAGAGCTTCTTATGGGCAGACGATTTATCCAGTTTTGATACTATAGCTGAATTGCCTTTTTATATTCCATTTTATGGAGACCACGTAAGTTTGTTTCCAATATTAGCATCTATTGCTATCTTTATTTATATGATGATGACTACTGGTCAAACAATGCAACAACAACAGCAGCCAGGGATGCCTAATATGAAGTTTATTATGTACCTATCGCCATTAATGATGTTGGTATTCTTTAATAATTATGCGAGTGGTTTATCCTTATATTATTTTGTATCTAATTTAATCACCATTGGAATTATGTTAGTGATTAAGAATTTTATAATAGATGAAGATAAGATTCATGCGAAGATCCAAGTGAATAAGAAAACGCCTAAGAAACAAAATAAATTTCAGCGTAAAATGTCTGAGATGATGGAGCAAGCTGAAGAACAAAAAAAGAAAAGTAAAAAATAATTAAAAAACTCCCGAAAGGGAGTTTTTTGTATAAACAATATCTAATGAAATACGTAATAATCATTTTAGCTTGTTGCACTATTTTATCTTGTCAAGATTCAAATAAGGTTTCAGAACCCAATAAAGTTGGATATAATGGAGCTTTAAAAAACTTCATGCATGATGCAGATGTTTCTGCAAAAGTAGATTTAAAGGATTTTAAAGATACTCCTAACTTTTATGCAATAGGTGCATTGGAGGGTTTAAAAGGAGAGATTCAAATTTTTAATAGCGAACCATTTATTACATCTGTAAAAGGGAACTCTTTAAAGTTTGATAAAACTTTTACTAAAAAAGCTTCTCTATTGGTATATGCTTCTGTTGAGGAATGGGAAAGTATTTTGATCCCAAAGAATATTATAAGTTACGAACATCTAGAAAACTATATTGAGAAAGTTGCAGATGAAAAAGGGATCAATACAAATGAGCCTTTTCCTTTTCTGTTGGAAGGCCTTATTGGTAATTTTGATTGGCATGTAATTAACTGGAAAGATGGAGATACCATACATTCTCATCAAAAGCATAAATCTGTAGGAATGCGTGGTTCTATGAATAATAGAAATGTGGAAATGCTAGGATTCTATTCTATTGCACATCAGTCTATTTTCACACATTCTGAAACTAATATGCATATTCATGTAAAAACTGCAGGAAATGGTGTAGCAGGACACGTAGATGGATTGATATTGGAAAACGGAATGACTTTAAAACTTCCTAAAACAAAATAATTCTATTTTCTAATTCTTGGATTGAAGGCTGAAAAATTTCAGCAAATAAATTGCTCTAATTGCTAATGCAAGTAGTAATGGAATTAGTCCATATGCAAATATTTGTACACCAGTAATCCAATGAATACAAAGTAAGGCTAGTAATAGGATTTGAAAAAATACATATTTTCGGATCCAACTTTTCGGATTCTTCTTAGAAATTTCAAAAACAAAAAGTAAGGATAATGGAAAAGCCCATAATAAATTATAGTTCGCTGCTGTAGTAGAATGGTCTGTTGCTAACCAAAGTAGTAATAAAAGAACTCCTATTATTCCTGTTGTAAAAAACAATATCCCATCTAAATAACGACTTCTAGTTCCTTTTTTAAAGTCATTATATGTAATTATTATGATTAATAATCCTAAAATGCAAAAAGTAAATAAAGGGCTTAATAAGAAGTTAGAGCTAGTTTTATTTTTAGTGCTCTCATAAATAGCATTTGTTTTTTTCACTAAATCATGTGATGATTTCCCTGCTGTGATACTTGCATTTGCAGCAGCTTCAAAAACATATTGTGGTAAAAACTGATATTGCCAAGTAGTAGCATTTCTATCTACAACGGCACCAATTGCGACATCCATTCCAAAGCTTCCCCAGCTATTCCAATAGACATTTTTCTGAATTAATTCTCTAAAAGTATACTCTTCCGTAATATGATCGTCACTAAAAACTAAATCATCTCCGAGAACATTTACCATTACATCACTGATTCTAGTAGCGCAATTGTCAAATAAAAAATCGTATTTATAATCTTTGTTTTCTGGCTTTGCATTGTTTAAAAGAAAGTCGAACATCGCTTGTTTTTCAGAAGGACTAACATTTAATACTTGCTCTTTTATCCAACGGTTCTGTCTTACATAATAATTATAAAAAGGCTTATAATTATTAAAAGCTAGTTGGTACATTAATTTTCCTTGCGCAAACTTTAGGTAAAAATTTGGAGTGTCAAAATCATAGGTTCCATAGTTATATACAACATCTATATTTTGAGTTGGGTCTTTAACTCTAAATGCATTATGACCAAAACTATCGTATAATTGTTGCCCTGGACCAATGGTAAGGATGCTTATTTCGGCATTTTCAGAGAGTGTGATTTTTTGCGCATAAAGAGAAATACTTGTAGAAAATAATACTAAAATTAGGAATAGTTTTTTCATATGAAAAAAAAGTCTTTAAGGTTCTATTTATCTAAATAGACTCCAATCTATAGTAACAGAAAAAACATTAGAATACAAAGCTGCACTTTGATCGCCAATATCGGTTAATGCATAATCTACTTGAATTCCTTTATACTTAAACCCAACACCTATATTAGGTTGGAAACCTATGGAATCGCTACCGTCTAATTGGGTGACGTTTTGAAAATTACCAACTCCAGCTCTCACAAAAACCATATCTATAAAACCAAATTCAAGCCCTAGTGCTGGTGTAATACTCGTAAAGGAATTGGAGATGATATCGTTGGTTTGAGCAAATCGGAAATTAAAATCTATTTCAGCAAGTAATGAATAATCATAGTGGAAAATAAATTGCCTTGCCATTCCCATATGCAATTTTGGAATTGTAATTTCTGTAGATTCCGGTAAATCTTGATTTTGGCCTTCTATCGCACCTTGAATTTCAGCAAATTTATCTTCATCTATCGCCCAAGCATTAAAAGTGGTAGTAATATCTCTAACCATTATGCCAAATTTCCAATCATTTTTTTCAAACTGAATACCAAGATCTAGTCCAAAACCCCAAGAAGAAGCAAAGTCTCCAATAATACGACGAATCACTTTTAGGTTTACCCCATAATTTAATCCATCTAAAGGTAATTTTCTAGCATAAGAAAAAGTAAAACCATAATCGGCAGTAGAAAATAAACTGATACGAGTATAATCTATATTCCCTTCATCATCGATTAATTGGGTTGTATTTAAAATATCATCTACCCCAAACCTAATCATAGAAAGAGCAACAACACTTCTGTCGTCCAAAGGTTTTGCAAAAGCAACATAATCATAATTTGCAATATTGGCAAAATAGGAAGAGTGCATTAACGAGATTTGGTTGTCTTCTAAGGCAACTAATCCTGCAGGGTTCCAATAGCCTGAATTAACATTACTAGTAGAAGCTACAACAGCATTAGCCATACCAAATGCAGCAGCGTCAACACCAATATTCATAAACTCATTAGAATATTTTCTAACCGTTTGGGAATTTGAAACTATTGACACCAATAATAAAACAATAAATAATCTCTTTTTCAAGCTTTAATAATTTGGGCAAATATCTTACTATTTTACAGAATAATAAACTATAAAATCAATCACATATTGTTATAGACGAAAATACTTTTCTATTTTTACAAAATTAAATGAAACAATGCATCAATGCAAGAATGGATTAATGTTTGAAAGAGTTAATGAATAATTAAATCTTGATAAATAAAACAAGAGATAGATGACTGACAAAGAGGTTTTTGTTGAAGGAATGAAAAAAAGAACAAAGAAATTTGCAGTAGATGTGATTCTCTTTTGCAATTCATTGAAGAATAATAAGGCCTCCTCTGTGATTACATATCAATTAGTGAAGTCAGCAACATCATTAGCAGCAAACTATAGAGCTGCTTGTATAGCACGATCTAAAAAAGAATTTTCAGTAAAATATGTGTTGTTGTTGAAGAAGCAGATGAATCTGAATTCTGGTTAGAAATAATTGATGACCTTCATTTAACTATAGAAATAACAGAATTAGAAAGATTGTTAAATGAATCATTAGAAATAATTAAAATTAAGTCTAAGGCTAAAAGTTTAAGCTTTAATTAGCACTTTACTAAAATACCGCATTATATCATTAACTCATTATAAAATAACCATGAAAAAACATATTCCTAATATCATTACTTCACTAAATTTAATTTGTGGTTGTATTGCTATATTATTTGCAGTAAATGGAGATTTGATCGCTGCATCCTTCTTTGTTCTTACGGGACTATTTTTCGACTTTTTTGACGGCCTTGCAGCACGCTTACTTCGCGTGCAAAATGAGGTTGGAGTTCAATTAGATTCCTTAGCAGATATGGTAACCTTTGGTGTGGTGCCAGGAATTATTATGTTTCAATTATTAAACAAATCTATAACGAATCAGGTTTTAGAAACAAGGTTTGAAGTTTCTGAAGCAATGCTTTGGTTTGGTGATAATATGAGTTTTATACCTTTTATTGGCTTTGTCATTGTAATAGCTTCGGCATATCGCTTGGCAAAGTTTAATGTAGATACTAGACAAACTTCTAGTTTTATAGGACTTCCAACACCAGCCAATACATTATTGATTATAAGTTTACCTCTTATTTATGAATTCCAATACATGGAATTTATGGATGCTATACTGTTTAATAAATGGTTTTTAATAGGAGTAACGATTTTTAGTTCCTTGATGTTAAATGCAGAACTACCTCTTTTTGCATTAAAGTTTAAGACTTGGGATTTTATAACTAATAAAATCCGTTATGTGTTTTTAGGACTTAGTTTAGTCGCAATTATACTTTTAAAGTTTATTGCAATACCAATTATTATAGGCTTGTATGTTTTACTTTCTTTATTTAAGAAAGAGTAATAAAAAAAGTTGTGCATAATTTAATTACGCACAGCTTTTTTTATAATCGTTTTGGTATGTGGAGGATTATTGTTTTTCTAAAACCTCTACTTTAAATAGTTTATCCCAATTTTTACCTGTTATATATAAAATGTTAGGCTCTCCTTTATATGCAATACCGTTTAATACATCTAAGTCTTTATGTTGTGTTACGTTAGATTTTAAACTGGTAAAGTCTATTACACCTTCTACTGCTCCATTACTTGGATTTACAATTGCAACAGCATCCTTTTGGTAAATGTTAGCATAGATTTTGTCTTCAACCCATTCTAATTCATTTACACTTTTTATCTTACTGGTATTGGTATAGATTTCAATATAATCAATCTCACCAAGTGTATTTGGATTTAATTCCCATATTTTTTGTGTGCCATCACTTTTATAGATGGAAGTGCCATTATTACACATTCCCCATCCTTCTTTACTTTTACCATAAACAAAAGACCCAGTTTTTTCCATAGTCTCAAGGTCATAAATAAACCCTGTTCTTTGTTTCCAAGTTAGTTGGTAAATTTTATCATTTAGAATGGTAAGGCCTTCTCCAAAGTAAGAATCAGATAAGTCAACCATATTTAAAACTTCTCCTGTTTCAAAATTCGTTTTTCTTAAAGATGATTTTTTGTATTGTCCTGTGCTTTCATATAATGTACCAGCATTAAACTCCAAGCCTTGAGTATATGCATCTATATCGTGAGGATATTCCTCTATAATTTTATATGTATATAACTTAGGTGTAATTGATGAGAGAATGGTAACTTTAATAGAAACATCGTATTCGTTTTTATCAGAATATACTTTAGCATGTAAAGAACGTACTCCAAGTTTTTGATTTGCTAATAATACATTAGTTTCATCTAGAGAATTAGAAGAACTAATTCTATCTGTATTTAAAAAGTAAATAACAGAATCTATTTCCCTGTTTTTTTTGTTAATAACAGAAATTGTAAAGGAATCGTTAGTGGTATATGTTTTTTTTACATCTTTTATTGCAATCTCGAATAGGTCTGTGCTAGACTCTTTTTTTTCATCACAGCCTTGGTAAAAAACGACTACTGTGGTAAGTAATAATAACTTATATAATTTCATTTTCTAATTTTAATTTGCGGCAAGATATTTATTATTAATTAACTAAAATAATTCTTAAAGTATTTATATGAAAACATTGTGAAAATTGTAAAATGAAGTATCTTTGCAGCGGCAAGTCCTACACAACTAGCTCCTGTTGAATCCCCCAGGGTGGGAACGCAGCAAGGGTAGACGGTCGTAGCAGTGTGATGTAGGTAGCTTGCCATTTTTTATGCGCTTTATTTAAGTAATTATGAAGTCTTTTTTCACTACAATTTGGATTATTAACTACGTAGCCGCATCTTTGCGTTTGTAATTTACAAATATGTCTAAAGTTGTTTTAATTACAGGTGGCTCTTCAGGAATTGGTAAGGCTATTGGTGAATACTTAACCAATAAAGGTTTTACAGTTTATGGAACCAGTAGAAACCCTGAAAAATACCAAGAAAAATTTCCTTTTTCACTTCTGAAAATGGAAGTAACCCAAATGGATTCTATTACTGAAGCAGTTTCAGAAATTATTGAAAAAGAGAACCGTCTGGATGTTATTATAAATAATGCCGGAATAGGAATCACTGGACCGATTGAAGAAACTCCCGATTCTGAAATAAAAAATGCATTTAATGTAAATGTTCATGGCCCCATTAATGTAATAAAAGCCGGGATACCACAAATGAGAAAGCAGGGTAGTGGTCTTATTATTAATATCACCTCTATTGCAGGGTATATGGGCTTGCCATATCGCGGTATTTATTCTGCAACCAAAGCAGCATTAGAAATTACTGCAGAAGCTTTTAGAATGGAGATTCAGCAATTTGGTATTAGAATGACCAATATCGCACCAGGTGATTTTGCTACAAACATTGCTGCAGGAAGATTTCATGCTCCAGTATTAGAAAATTCTCCCTACAAAGAAGTGTATGGTAGAACCTTGAAAATGATGAATGAGCATGTGGATAATGGAGAGGACCCTAAGAAATTAGCTCAAGATGTTTATCAAATTATCAATGAGAAGAAGCCAAAAGTTCGTTATAAAGCAGGTTCATTGATTCAAAAATTCTCCATTGTTTTAAAAAGAATACTTCCTAGTAAGATGTATGAGAAAATGTTGATGAAACATTTTAAAATTTAAAATTAAATCTCTTTTTTTATTTTCTCAATAAATACTGGTAACTTTTTTAAGTAATTGTTTCACCGTTTTTTATACTTATGTATTTTAGCCGAAAATAATTCCAATATTATCTTAACATAATCCATAACCTATGAAATTTTTTATCGATACTGCAAACCTAGATCAAATTCGCGAAGCTCAAAACTTAGGTGTATTAGATGGCGTAACTACCAATCCCTCTTTAATGGCAAAAGAAGGTATAACAGGAAGAAAAAATATTTTGCAACACTATATTGATATTTGTGATATAGTAGATGGTGATGTTTCTGCAGAGGTTATTGCTGTAGATTTTGAAGGTATGGTTAATGAAGGGGAAGAGTTAGCTGCATTACATTCGCAGATTGTGGTAAAACTTCCAATGATAAAGGAAGGTATAAAAGCAGCAAAGTATTTTAGTGATAAAGGAATTAGAACAAATGTAACTTTGGTTTTTTCTGCTGGTCAAGCATTATTAGCTGCTAAAGCTGGAGCAACTTATGTGTCTCCATTTATTGGAAGACTAGATGATATTTCTACAGATGGCTTAGGTCTTATTGCAGAAATTCGTCAAATCTATGATAATTATGGATATGAAACTCAAATTCTAGCCGCTTCTGTTAGACATACCATGCATGTGATAGATTGTGCTAAAATTGGTGCAGATGTTATGACAGGTCCTTTATCGTCTATTGAAGGCTTATTAAAACACCCACTTACCGATATAGGTTTGGCTAAATTTTTAGAAGATTATAAAAAGGGTAATTAATTATTGGTTTAAGTATCCTAACAAGATTCCTTCAATATTTTTATTGAATAAATTAGCGCTACCATTAATTATTTTAGCATTTTCATCTACTATAATGGTTTTATTCATAGAGTAAATTACCAGAGTTTTTTCGGCTTTAGAAATATCTTCAAATTGATATTCTTTGCCTTTATTATAGCCCTTTTTAGTTACCATATGAATCCAATTGTTATAGTTTGAATCTGTGTTTATACCTATAAAATCATATTCGGGAAATTTAGAATTCAATTCTTTTACCCTATAATGAATATTTTCATGGTGTTTGTCTGAATCCCCAGACCATAAGTAAAAAACCGTAGGGTTATTTATCACCCCATGAATAGATTTTAGGGTGTTTTCTGCAGTTATTATAGATAGGTTTGGTATCTCGTTTCCAGGAGTTAACTTCATGGAAGCTTCAGCAATCTCTGTTATTTTCTTTATATGCTTTTCATTTGTATTAGTTTCTTGAAAAAGCGCAAGCATTTTTGTTTGATTTTCCTTGCTATTACAATTTAATAAATAACTCCCAGCAATATATCTTACCATACTATTTTTTAGATCTGTATTGGTAATGGTGCTATCTATAATTTTGAGTTTGGTATAACTATGTGTAAATGAATTTTTATTATAAAAATTATTTTCTTTATTTTCCTCTAAAGCTCTATTGTCGAAATAGCGATATAAAAACCGGGTGTAAGGAAAGTAAGAGCGTAATGTTTCACTTCCAAAATCTACATTCTTTCTGTAATTATAAAAACTCTCTGGGATTTCTATATAATTTTCCTGTTCTTTTTTGCTGTTATTGGCTGTGATGTAAATCTCTTTTTTTGAATAATAATCATAATTAATACTAGCTTCAGCAACTTCTTTAAATTCAGTATTAGGTTCGTGCTTTATCACATAACCATTATAAATTCCAAGCCTTATATTTTTAAGAGAATCTAGAGCTTTTTCAAATTCTAGAGGAGCTAATCTATATAGTTGAGGCATTAATTCAATTTCAGCTTCATTATGAAGAAACATTTCTATTAAAAAATTATTTCTTTCCGCACCTTTTCCAGTATAAGATAAGGACTCGTCAAAATCTATAGTGTTAACCCGAAGCATTAAGCTGTCTTTGGGTTCTAAATAAAATACTTGAAACTCTTTATGGCTAAAAGAATATAATCCCGCTTTAAGATTTTCAGCTTCATAAATAAAGGAGTTGTCTTTATTTAATTTTATGCTATCGATGATATGATCTCCTTGGTAAAAAAGGACAAAATCCTCTAGAGGATTTACTATTTCTCCACCAATCCATGTAGTGTTTGAAGAGGTTTCTTCACTGTTTTTGCAGGAGAAAAGAGTAATGCTTAGAGTAACTAACAGTAGTAGTTTTTTAGTCATATGTCGTATTTGTCTCACAAGAACAAAAATAAAGCCTACAAGGTATCATTTTGTTAATTCCTCGTTAAAAGAAATTAAAACTTTTTAAGGCATAAATAGCAGGTAAATAGTTACTTTTGCGCAAAATTTAAAAAAGGGAAAAGATATGCTTTCAATTTCAAATTTATCAGTTCAGTTTGGCAAACGTGTTTTGTTTGATGAAGTAAATACAAAATTTGTTCAAGGAAATTGCTATGGAATTATCGGAGCAAATGGTTCTGGAAAATCTACATTATTAAAAATAATTTCAGGAAAACAAGACCCTACATCTGGACAGGTTCATTTGGAGAAAGGAAAGAGAATGTCTGTACTTGAGCAAAATCACAACGCTTTTGATGAGTTTATGGTGCTAGAGACGGTTGTAAAAGGGAACAAAGAATTGTTCGCAATTAAATCTGAAATAGACAAATTATACGAAGATTACACAGATGAAAATGCAGAAAAAATAGGGGAACTTCAATTGGTTTTTGAAGAAATGAATGGATGGAATGCAGATAGTGATGCAGCGACATTATTATCTAATCTAGGAATAGAAGCAAACCTTCATTTTACTTCTATGGGAGATTTAGATGGTAAACAAAAAGTACGTGTGCTATTAGCACAAGCATTATTTGGAAGTCCAGATCTTTTAATTATGGATGAGCCTACCAACGATTTAGATTACGAAACTATTTCTTGGTTAGAAAATTTCTTGGCTAATTACGATAATTGTGTAATTGTAGTATCTCACGATAGACACTTTTTAGATTCTGTTTGTACACATATTAGTGATATTGATTTTAGTAAAATAAACCATTTTAGTGGAAACTATACCTTTTGGTATGAGAGTAGTCAATTAGCTGCGAGACAAAGAGCCCAACAGAACAAAAAAGCAGAAGACAAGAAAAAAGAATTAGAAGATTTTATTCGTCGTTTTTCTGCGAATGTTGCAAAATCTAAGCAAGCTACTTCTCGTAAAAAAATGATTGATAAGCTTAATGTTTCAGAAATAAAGCCATCAAGTAGAAGATATCCAGCAATTATATTTAAAAGCGAAAGAGATGCAGGGGACCAAATTTTGAATATTGAAAACCTTACTGCAATAAAAGATGGAGATACTTTATTTAAGAATATTGATGTCAACTTAACTAAAGGAGATAAAATTGTTTTATTTTCTAGAGATTCTAGAGCGACTTCTGCATTTTACGACATTATTAATGGTAAGTTAAAGCAAGATTCTGGAGAATTTAAATGGGGAGTTACTACTTCACAAAGTTATTTGCCATTAGATAATCACGCGTTTTTTGAAACTAAAATAAATTTGGTAGATTGGCTTAGACAATGGGCTAAAACCGAAGAAGAAAGAGAAGAAGTTTTTATTCGTGGATTCTTAGGGAAAATGTTATTTAGTGGAGAAGAAGCATTGAAAATGTGTGATGTTTTATCTGGAGGTGAAAAGGTGAGATGTATGTTAAGCAGAATGATGATGATTCGTGCAAATGTTTTAATGTTAGACGAGCCAACCAATCATTTAGATTTAGAGTCTATTACTGCTTTTAATAATTCACTAGCAAAATTCCCAGGTACAGTAATGCTGACAACTCATGATCATGAGTTTGCACAAACTGTTGGTAATAGAGTAATCGAATTAACTCCAAATGGAGTTATAGATCGTTATATGACCTTTGAAGAATATATGGGAGATGCTAAGGTTAAAGAGCTGAGAGAAAAAATGTATTCAGTTGTAGTTTAATTCTCTAATAATTTTAGATGATCGTCTATAATAGATTGCGCAATAGTTAATTCCTCGTTTCTAATATATATTCTTATTTGACCAGGAACTCCTGTTGCAAACCCACTTGTAATTCCACTTTGATGGTCGTCTCTAATTATTGGGTTGATATCTATTTCATTTAAAGAATTAATTAAAGGCTGAGCCTCTATAGCTGAACCTGTGAAAATTCGAGTAGTTTTTTCGTCTTTGTTCATGATAATTCATATTTAGTGTGAGTTATAAAGATAAAGAATTTGCAGGTTAAAAGCAACGATACACATTGAAAATATGCTCTGTGTGTATTAATATAATAGCATTTATACTGAGCTTCATCAAGACTAAAAACAATATGTTGACTTGAAATTTTATATAAGACTCCGTTTTTTGCTTAAAGTTGTTGAGAAGCATTTCCATTTAGGAGAAGCTTTTTTTCTTTTCTAAATAAACCATTATATTGCCTTAAATAAGAATCTTATGAAAAATTTATTTTTTATTATAATTACAGCTTTAATAGTCTTTTCTGCATGCAAAAGCAAGGGAGGTACCGTATCTGATGCTAGCTGTAAATCTTGTGAAGACGCTATAATTAGATTTTATGGAGATCCTTCTTTAGACGGATGTGGTTGGGTAGTGGAAGCTTCCGAAATCATTTATATGCCTAAGAATTTACTTCCTGAATTTTATATAGATAGTTTAAAAGTTAGAATTAAATATAAAGTGTTAGAAAGGGTTAATTGTGGATTGGTTAAAGATGCACATCTTTCTATTTTTATTGAAGAAATTTATAAGAAATAATATTAAAGTCTTTATAAAATAAAAAAAACCTTCTCAATTAAGAGAAGGTTTTTTTATTTTATAATAATAATACGTTTACTTTATAATTAACTGCTTAACTATTTTATTTTGTTCTCCTTGAATAATTACAAAATAATTAGATTTAGATAGTTCTGAGACATCAATAGATTGTTCCATTCCCATATCTTCTAGGTCTACTGATTTTATAAATCTTCCTAGCATATCGTAAATCGAAGCCGATTGCAGCTCTAAATTTTCAGGATTACTTAAATATAATGTTTCCACTGCTGGGTTAGGATATAAAACAAGACTAGATAAAATCGAATTATCCGCAACTCCTAAAATTTCAACAACTGTAACTTCAAAATCACAAAATATCACACTTCCATCTACTAATAAAGCTGAAACTCTAATTTCATGTACTCCAGCAGGTAATTCTGTTCCAGGACTAGGGTTTTGACTAGTTTGAGCAAAACCAACATTACAGATTTCAGTATCTAGAGTCATTTGGTCTTGAAAATCTATAAGTTCGTATGTGGTTCCTAATGGAATTGTTACTTCAAGGTCTTCTGGACAAGAAAGCGTAGCTTCTGTGTCGTCTATAACCTCTATATATGCTACACAGAAACTAGTTAATCCATCGGTATCAGTAACCGTTAATGTTACACTAGCAAAACCAACGTCATCACAATCGAAAGTGTCATTATCAATAGACCATGATACAATTGCATCATCATCATAGCTTCCTCCTTCAACATCTGCTACAACTATAGTAGCCGTTCCAGAACCATCCAAGGTAACCACATGTGTTTTACATACTGCAACTGGAGGGTTGTCTGTTTCTTCAGCACCTAAACAATTTCCATTAGCTTCAATGTTATTTAAAATTACAGCGGTTGGTTGTGGACCAAAACCAAGATTAAAATTGATACCAACTCCCTGTAAGTGGCAGTAACTCATTAAGGTTCCGCCAGCAGGAGGATTCCCAGGTAATGGACAACCACCTTCAGTGGCTCCAGCACAACTATCAATAGCTGTATTGTCTCCATTCCAAACACAAGCGTGTGTATGTCTTGATCCCATAAGGTGACCCATTTCATGTGTAACTACCATTACATTCCATGAGTAAATTGGAACATTCGGTACATTTAGTCCAGTTAATCCGGAATAACATAAGCTGATGTCAGAATTTGCAGGACAAATCCCTGAAAACCCAGAAGCTAACCCGCCATAGGGTTGATATTCCACTAAATGTCCAAGGTCTCCATTTAAAATATCTGTTTGGTTAGCAAATTTGCTTAGTTGAGCATCAGAGTTAGCGCCATCATAAGGATCTGGATTAACCCATATCAACATATTTGATGTACGTGCCAAAATACCATCGTTAGCGTACAGTATATAACTTTGTGCAAAAACAGCTGTTAAAAAAGCAACAGTATTTGGTAGGCTTTGACCATTTACAAGATAGATACTTTGTCCAGCTTCAATATAAATATCAACTTCATCTCCTGGGTCCATTGGGTTAGGGGATGATAATTCTTCAACGGTATATCCTACACCATCGTCTTCCGTTGCGCAACTAAATTCATTTGCAACTTTTAAATCACTTTCCTTATAAATAATATGATCCGTGTCTGAATTTTTAAGTTTACCAATATTAAAATTACCTTCATTACTAGAAATTAAACCAATAATCTGAGTTTCGAAAATACTTATGGAAACAATTGAATTATTATTTCCTGCAATAACACCACGATAATGTTTTCCAAAGTCTACTTCATTAGTGATATCTTGTCCTGTATCAGTTAAAGCTTTAAAATCAGGTGCAAAAACATCTGCTTGAATTAAATCTAGACTAACAGTTTCGCCATTTGATTTATATGGAATGTTAAGATTAATTTGTTTGAGATTTTGATCCAAAATTTCATTAACCTTTGTTTGATTAACTGTAATAATAACGCCATCATCTAAGGTTTCTGAATAATTTGCAGTAGCATTTCTAGTTTGTGGGTTAAAGACTTCAAAAGATTTAAATTCCCCAGAAATAGCTTTTGCGGCAGTAATAGCTTTGGCAACTTTGCCTGTTCTGTTTTCCTGCGCAAGAGTTAAAAATGGCAGGATAAGGAGTAAAAAAATAATTTTTTTCATAATATTTTTTTTTTAAAATTAGATAAACAAATATAATGTTTTATTTCCTAAGGCTTTTGGAAGAAAATAAGCTTAAATAATACTTGAGTGTATAGATAAAAAAGTTAGGGAGCTTGTGATGTTTTAATTAATGCCAAGAGGAGGTTTATGAAGTACCCGAAATGGGAGTCGAACCCACACGTCCAAAAGGACACATGGCCCTCAACCATGCCTGTCTACCAATTCCAGCATTCGGGTAAAAAAGTGTACTTTGTAGAAACTAAAAAGTCGAGGCATAATGCTCGACTTTTTTTAGTGACCTGGCTGGGGCTCGAACCCAGGACCACCTCCTTAAAAGGGAGGTGCTCTACCAACTGAGCTACCAGGTCGTCATTCTAACGATTAAGTTTCCTTGAATGCGGCTGCAAATATACTATCATTATATTTATATTTCAAAAGTATTTTGACTTAAATTTGAGAAATATTTTTAACCCCTACTTTTTGAAGTAGAAAATGAAATTTTTAAAAATGAAAATTATTTTAATTGGCTATATGGGAAGTGGTAAAACTGCTGTGGGTCAGATGTTAGCTTCAAAAATAGAAGTGCCTTTTAAAGATTTGGATCAAGAAATTGAAATTATGGAGGGGAAAACTATTTCTGAAATATTTTCAGAAAAGGGTGAAATATTTTTCAGAAAAACAGAAATAAAAACGCTAAAAGATCTTTTAAAGGATCAAAACAATCTAGTTTTGTCAACTGGAGGAGGAACTCCATGTTATAGTAATGTGATGGATTTATTAAAAACAGATAAAAACTGTATTACAATTTATCTCAATGCTTCTTTAAATACATTGACAGATAGAGTTTATAAGGAAAAAGATAAAAGGCCACTAATTTCTCATTTAACTACTAAGGAGGAATTAAAAGACTTCATCGCAAAACATCTTTTCGAAAGATCCTTTTATTATAACCAATCTTCTAATAAAGTAATAACCGATGGATTATCTGTAGAAGGAGTAGTAAGTGAAATAATGAAAGAAATTAAAGAGTAATTATTCTAAGAGTGCGTAATAATTATTTTTTTCAAAAATTACCGCTACATTTTCATTGATGGAAGTAGACAATGAAATCCCTTTAAAATCCGCTTTTACAGGATACATTTTATGATTTCTATCCACCAAAACAGCGGTATGTATTTTTTTTAATGGAACCTCAAGAAAATGTTTAATTCCATAAATAAGTGTAGCACCAGAATGAAGTACATCGTCTACAATAACCACAGATTTATTTTTGTAGTCCTTAACTTCTAATGAAGTTTGTATTGCATTAGTTGGCTTTTTTTTGTCTATAGTTACTTTACAAAGCTTAACTGTAATTGGAGATATTTTTTCAACTGCAGTTTTAAGTTTTTTTGCAAATAAATATCCGTTTTCAAATATGCCAGCAACGACGACCTCTTTTTCATTAACATTAGTCTCATAAATTTGATAAGCAATACGTCTAATTTTATGATCTATTTGTTTTTTATTGAGAATAATGCTTTCCGTTTTAGGCATAGTTTAACGTTTTTTCAAAGATACTAAATGTGTAGATTAATTATCGTTTACCGAACCTGTAAAATCTTCTATATCCCTTCGGTCTTTTTTACTAGGCCTACCTGTTCCTTTTTTACGATAATAATCTTTGGAATATTTAAGCAATTCTAAATTTTGAAAAGCCTCTTTGGGAGTGGTATCTTTTCTATATTGATCTACTAATTTAGCGCCAAGCCTGCTTTTTGGTATCTCTAAAATTTGAAATTTATAATTTATTTGACTTATTCTAACTTCAATTATATCCCCAGGATAAACTTCTTTTGAAGGTTTTAGAGACTTATCATTAATTTTCACTGCCCCTTTTTTACAAGCTTGGGTAGCTATACTTCGTGTTTTGTAATACCGAACACACCATAAATATTTATCTATTCTCATAATACTTAAAACATCGTTAAACCATATGCAAAAGTACTAGAAAATCGTATCTTGCGGGTCTTAAAAAAAGAAAATGAAAAGAATAAAATTTGTATTGCCTTTAATAACACTAGTTTTTATAGTTTTTTTCTCCTGTAGTGATGATGATGATGATGGGGTTATTGTAATTCCTCCACGTGAAAGAGATGAAGAAGCTATAGTAGCACAAGAGGAAATTGAAGAATTTTTGGAAACTCATTTCTATAATTATGAAGAGTTTGAAAATCCAGCTCCAGATTTTAATTATAAAATTGTTTTTGGTGAAATTACAGGAGATAATACTTCTAAAACTCCATTGATAGACCAAGTTTTGTCTAAAGATGTAGTAGATATATTTGATGAAAATGTTACGTATAAACTGTATTATTTAAAGGTAAGGCAGGGAGAAGGTGATGAGATTACTTATCCAGATATAGCTTCTATGAGTTATACAGGGATGTTTTTGTCTGATCTTACAGTTTTTGACTCATCAATAACTCCAGTTCGTTTTGACCTAACCCAAGTAATTGATGGGTTACAGGCAGCTATTGTTGAATTTAATGGCGCTTCTGATTATGTTGAAAATGCTGATGGTACGCTTACTTTTATGGAATATGGAATAGGTTCCGTTTTCATTCCTTCAGGACTAGGTTATTTTAATACCCCACCAATATCTACAATGCCATTTTATTCTCAATTGATATTTAATTTTTATCCTTATTTAATTGAAAAAGGAGATCAAGATAGTGATGGTATATTAACAATATTTGAAGATTTAGATGGTGATGGTTTAGAGTTAAATGACGATACCGATGGTAATGGAATTCCAAATTTTGCAGATTCAGATGATGATGGAGATGGAAGATTAACCATAAATGAAGTTGTAGCTAATGAATATGTGATTTTTCCAGGTGATTCAGATCCTGTGCTAATTGAAAATGAAGTTGAAATGTATAGAGATACAACAGATGATGAAACGGGAGAGATAACGATATATACTATTGTATTTACAGATGCAAATAATGATGGAACTCCAGATTATTTAGATGACCAACTATAGGGTTTAAATAATATTATATAAAAAAAAGCCTCGTTTTACGAGGCTTTTTTTTGTTTAAAAATAGTAGTCAATTTTTATTTTCTAGAAATTGCCTTTAAAGATGCTTTCACAATAGCATTAGCATTTAAACCGTATTTTTCCATAAGTTGTTCTGGTGTTCCAGACTCCCCAAAGGTATCTTGAGTGGCTACAAACTCTTGTGGTGTTGGATGATTAGTTGCTAATACTCTAGCAACACTTTCTCCTAATCCTCCTAAAAAATTGTGTTCTTCGGCAGTTACAATACAGTTAGTTTTAGCAACACTACCTAAGATGGTTTTATCATCTAATGGTTTAATAGTATGTATGTTAATTACCTCTGCAGAAATTCCTTGCTCATTTAATGTTTCAGCAGCTAGTAAAGCTTCCCAAACTAAATGCCCTGTGGCAACTATAGTAATGTCATTACCTTCTAATAATTGGACTGCTTTTCCTATTTCGAAAGTTTGGTCTTCTGGTGTAAAGTTGGCAACCTTTGGTCTTCCAAATCTTAGATAAACTGGACCCTCATAATCTGCGATTGCTAATGTTGCAGCTTTGGTTTGATTATAATCACAAGTATTAATAACCGTCATTCCTGGAAGCATTTTCATCAGTCCAATATCCTCTAATATCTGGTGAGTTGCTCCATCTTCACCAAGAGTTAGTCCTGCATGAGATGCGCAAATCTTAACATTCTTGTTACTATATGCAATAGATTGTCTAATTTGATCGTAAACTCTACCTGTAGAAAAATTTGCAAAGGTTCCTGTAAATGGAATTTTTCCACCTATGGTCATCCCTGCAGCCATTCCCATCATATTCGCTTCCGCTATACCAGTTTGAAAAAAACGTTCAGGATGGTTGTCTTTAAAATCATCCATTTTTAACGATCCAATTAAATCTGCACAAAGTGCAACTACATTTGGATTTGTTTTTCCTAATTCGGTAAGTCCAGCTCCAAAACCAGAACGTGTATCTTTTTTTCCGCTATCAATATATTTTTTCATGTTCAGTTTTTAGATTTAATAGTCTCCTAAAGTTTCAGGGTTTTGTTCTAAGGCAGTTTTTAATTGTTCGTCGTTTGGTGCTTTTCCATGCCAAGCATGAGTATGCATCATAAAATCAACTCCATTACCCATAACCGTATGCATTAATATGCAGATTGGTTTTCCATTTCCGGTTTTTTCTTTAGCAGCTTTTAGTCCATTTATTACAGAATCTAAATCATTTCCATTTTCAATTTCTAAAACATCCCAATTAAAAGCTTCAAATTTTGCTCTTAAATTTCCAAGAGGAAGAACGGTATCTGTAGAACCATCTATTTGTTGTTTATTGTAATCTACAGTAACAATTAAATTATCTACATTATTACCAGCAGCATACATTATTGCTTCCCAGTTTTGCCCTTCTTGTAATTCACCATCCCCGCAAAGAGTGTAAATTAAATGAGAGTCGTTATTGAGCTTTTTTGTTTGTGCAGCACCAATTGCTGCTGAAATTCCCTGACCTAAAGATCCAGATGCTATTCTAATCCCCGGTAATCCTTCATGAGTAGTTGGGTGACCTTGTAATCTTGTATTTAGCAATCTAAAGGTATTTAATTCTTCTACTGGAAAATATCCAGATCTTGCAAGAACACTATAGAAAACTGGTGAAATATGACCGTTTGATAAAAAGAAAAGGTCTTCGCCAATTCCGTCCATAGTAAAAGAATCATTTCTTTCTAATACTTCTTGATAAAGAGCAACAAAAAACTCAGCACAACCTAAAGATCCTCCGGGATGCCCAGAATTCACTTTATGTACCTGTCGTAATATGTCTCTACGAACTTGTATTATTAAATCATTTAAGTATTTTTTGTCTGCCATAATATGTTATTTTTCAGCTCCAAAAGTAGAGTTTTGTAACCCCTAGTCAAAATGGAAAACTAAGCAGTTATTAACGATTTTGGGGTTTTAATTAACAGTGATGATATGATAGGAGGTAAGGGGATAAAAAGTTTATAGACTTTCTAAGTATTTACGAATAAAACAACAAATCATTTTATCTTTGCAGATTCCTATTTTAATTTAAAATGGAGGATAAAACATAATAGATGAAATTCGATTTAAAAGCTACAGATGCTAATAGTGATGCTCGCGCAGGAACTATAACTACAGATCACGGTACGATAGAAACTCCAATTTTTATGCCTGTGGGCACCATAGGAACTGTAAAAGGAGTCCATCAAAGAGAATTAAAACAAGATATTAATCCAGACATTATATTAGGTAACACCTACCATCTGTATTTACGTCCCCAAACTCCTATCCTTGAAAAAGCAGGAGGAATTCACAAGTTTATGAATTGGGATCGAAACATATTAACAGATAGCGGAGGATATCAAGTGTACTCCCTTTCAGAAAATAGAAAGATAAAAGAAGAAGGTGTAAAGTTTAAATCTCATATTGATGGAAGTTATCATGTTTTTACTCCAGAGAATGTTATGGAAACTCAGCGTACTATCGGAGCAGATATAATTATGGCCTTTGATGAATGTACTCCTTATCCTTGTGATTATCAATATGCAAAACGATCCATGCATATGACCCATAGATGGTTGGAAAGATGTATTAAACATTTAGAGAAGACTCCTTTAAAATATGATTATGAACAAACGTTTTTTCCAATAGTTCAAGGAAGTACTTATAAGGATTTAAGAAAACAATCTGCAGAATATATCGCCTCTGTTGGTGCGGAAGGAAATGCTATTGGCGGACTTTCTGTAGGAGAACCTGCTGAGGAAATGTATGAAATGACAGCAGTTGTAACGGAATTTCTTCCAAAGGATAAGCCTAGATATTTAATGGGAGTTGGTACGCCAATAAATATTCTTGAAAATATCGCTCTTGGGATTGATATGTTTGATTGTGTGATGCCGACTCGAAATGGTAGAAACGGAATGCTATTTACGGCCCATGGGACTATTAATATTAAAAATAAAAAATGGGAAGACGATTTTTCAGAAATCGATCCTATGAATATTACTTGGGTAGATACAGAATATAGCAAGGCATACTTACGTCATCTTTTTACCGTTAATGAAATGTTAGGCAGACAGATTGCTACCATTCATAATTTAGGATTTTATTTATGGTTGGTTCGCGAAGCAAGAAAGCATATCTTAGCCGGAGACTTTAGTAGTTGGAAAAAAATGATGGTTCAGCAAATGGATAAAAGGTTGTAATTAGATGCTAAGCATACTCGATAGATATATTCTAAAAAGATACCTAGGTACTTTTATTTTAATGTTACTGCTTTTTATTCCTATAGGAATAACAGTAAATCTTGCTGAAAAAATTGACAAGATTCTTGAAAACGATGTTCCTTTTATCGAAGTATTAAAATATTATCTAGACTTTACTATTTACTTTGCCAATTTATTATTTCCCTTATTTCTATTTTTATCTGTAATCTGGTTTACTTCAAAGTTGGCGAATAACACCGAAGTTATCGCGTTTTTGAGTAGCGGTGTTTCCTTTTATAGATTTTTAAGACCTTATATGATTGGTGCTTCAATTGTTTGTGGAGGTGCATTAATTATGGGTATGTATTTAGCGCCAATGGCTAGTCAGGGTTTTAATGAATTTAAATATAAATACCTTAAAAAAGGAAAAAAAGACCGAACACAATCTAATGTATATAGGCAGATAAACGAAAACGATTATATATATGTTAGTTATTTTAATGTAAATGAAAAAAAAGGAAACGATTTTACATTAGAACATTTTGACGGGAATAAATTAGATTATAAAATAAAGGCGAAAAAAATTGAATATAACGAATTAGATTCTACATATACTCTTTTCAATTACCTGAAACGAACGATACGGGATAATGAAGATGTTTTGGAAAGCAGAAAAAAGTTTGACACTATATTTAGTTTTGAATTAGAAGATTTAACTCCTGTTGAATATATTGCTGAAACTTTAAACTATACCGAACTTAACTCCTTTATAGAACGAGAAAAAAAACGGGGATCTTCCTATATTAATAGATATGAAGTTGTAAAATATAAACGATGGAGTTTACCAATTTCCGCTTATATTTTAACCATTATTGCAGTTGCAGTGTCTTCGATTAAACGCCGTGGAGGTATGGGAGTGAATCTAGCAATAGGTATGAGTATTGGTATGATATTTATATTTTTTGATAAGATTTTTGGAACTATGGCAGAACAGAGTGATTTCTCTCCAATAGTTGCTACTTGGTTCCCTAATTTTGTTTTTGCTATATTGGCATTATATCTATTAAGGAATGCAAAACGTTAAATTACTTAATTACCTTCATTTACATTTTATAGTTTTTATTTGGGGCTTTACTGCGATATTAGGCGCACTTATATCTGTAGATGCTGTCTCATTGGTGTGGTATAGAATGTTGTTAGGTTCTTTTTTTGTTTTATTATTTATTATTGTAAAAAAAGTACATTTAAAAGTAACTTTAAAAACCCTTTTAAAACTATGTTTTGTTGGGCTATTAATAGCATTGCATTGGCTTGCTTTTTTTTCTGCAATAAAGGTTTCTAATGTTTCTATTACATTAGCTATGATGTCTACTGGAGCTTTTTTTGCTTCCCTTTTAGAGCCTTTAATTTTTAAAAGGAAAATCATTAAATATGAAGTGATTTTCGGACTAATTGTTTCTCTGGGTTTGTATATTATATTTAGAGTAGAATCCCATTATTATTTAGGTATTATACTCGCATTAATATCTGCCTTCCTAGGAGCTTTGTTTTCTATATTTAATGGAATGTTTGTCAAAACGCACGATGCTTCCATAATTTCCTTTTACGAATTGCTTTCCGGAATGCTTTTCATCACTATATATTTATTGGCTACTGGATCTGTAGATAGTTCCTTTTTTAGCTTGTCGGTTAACGATTGGATTTTTATTTCAATATTAGCTTCCATTTGTACAGCTTATGCATTTATAGCTCATGTACATGTAATGCGATGGATAAGTCCTTATACCGTGATGCTTACCACAAATATGGAGCCTGTTTATGGGATTATTTTGGCACTTCTAATATTAGGAGATAAAGAATATATGAGCCCATCTTTTTACTTAGGTGCTGTAATTATTTTAATAACGGTAATCCTAAATGGAATTATTAAAACTAGGAATAAAAGTATAGTAAATACCAAACAATAAATTTTATCTTTGTAAATTAAATTCAAATAATACAATTATACAGATACTATGGAATATCTTGATTTTGAATTACCGATTAAAGAGTTAAATGAGCAGTATATTAAGGCTTGTGCAATAGGAGAGGAAAGTGATGTTGATGTAACAAATACCTGTGCTCAGATTAAGAAAAAGTTAGATGAAACTAAGAAGAATATATATAAAAACCTTACACCTTGGCAGCGAGTTCAATTATCTCGTCATCCTAACCGGCCATATACTTTAGATTATATAAATGCTATATGTGGAGATTCTTTTTTAGAAATGCACGGAGATCGAAATTTTAAAGACGATAAAGCAATGATTGGTGGTTTGGGTAAAATCAATGATCAATCGTATATGTTTATTGGACAACAAAAGGGTTATAATACAAAGACAAGACAATATAGAAATTTCGGTATGTCTAACCCAGAAGGGTATAGAAAAGCATTACGATTAATGAAGTCTGCTGAAAAATTTGGCATTCCTGTGGTTTGTTTAATCGACACTCCTGGTGCTTACCCTGGTTTGGAAGCTGAAGAGCGTGGACAGGGAGAAGCAATTGCTAGAAATATTCTAGAAATGACTAGATTAAAAGTCCCAATTATAGTTGTAATTATTGGAGAAGGTGCAAGTGGAGGTGCTTTAGGAATAGGTGTAGGTGATAAAGTACTTATGCTTGAGAATACTTGGTATTCTGTTATTTCTCCCGAAAGTTGTTCTTCAATTCTTTGGAGAAGTTGGGAATATAAAGAACAGGCTGCGGAAGCTTTAAAACTTACTGCAACCGATATGAAAAAACAGAAGTTAATTGATCTAATTGTAAAAGAACCATTAGGTGGCGCACATAGCAATAGAGAAAAAACTTTTGAAATTGTAGCAGGAGTAATTGAAAAAGAATTTGATGGGTTAAAGAACTTATCCCCAAAAGAATTAGTTAAAAATCGAATGAAAAAATATTCCGAAATGGGAGTCTTTGGTTCATAGGTACAACGATTACAATCCTTTAAAAAAAATCGAAGCTTCTGGTTCGATTTTTTTTATGCTTATTAACAATATATTTGAGTTTTCAACAGTTAGTTTGTTAATGAACGGTTAACATCGAAAAATGAAAATATAGAGCATCTCATAACATTTTATTTACATTAGCATAATGGAAAAATTAAAGCCCCAATCTGCATTTGTCACAAAGAATCCGCAGATTATCCAATTAGAAAAAGGAAAAATACCCCCGCAAGCTATTGATTTAGAGGAGGTTGTTCTAGGGGCAATGATGATAGATAAACGTGGTGTGGATGAGGTGATTGATATTTTGCATTCTGAAGTTTTTTACAAACCTGCACACCAACATATATTTGAAGCCATTTTCAATCTTTTTAAAGAAGGTCTGCCAATTGACTTATTAACCGTTTCAACTAGATTAAAAAAAGATAAAACATTAGAATTGGTAGGAGGCGATTTTTCGCTTATTCAACTTACTCAAAAAGTGTCTTCTTCTGCACATATAGAGTTCCATGCTCGTATTATTATTCAGAAATATATTCAGCGTAGTTTGATTAAAATTTCCAACGAAATTATAGAAGACTCCTATAATGAAAGTACCGATGTTTTCGACCTTTTAGATACTGCAGAATCTAAATTATATGAAATTACACAGGGGAATATTAAAAAATCTTCAGAAAGCGCTCAAGATTTAGTGATTGAAGCAAAGAAAAAGATTGAAGAGATTGCAAACAAAGAAGGACTTTCAGGAGTCCCTTCTGGTTTTGCAAAAGTTGATAAATTAACTTCTGGATGGCAACCGAGTGATTTAATAATTATCGCTGCACGTCCTGGTATGGGTAAAACCGCTTTTTCATTGTCTATGGCTCGTAATATGGCTGTAGAACATAATGTTCCTGTAGCATTCTTCTCATTAGAGATGTCTTCTATTCAATTGATAACCCGTTTAATATCTTCAGAAACTAGTTTAAGTTCAGAAAAGCTAAGAACTGGAAATCTTGAAAAACATGAATGGGAACAATTAAATGTAAAAGTAAAAAGTTTAGAAAAAGCACCTCTTTTTATTGATGATACTCCTTCTTTGTCCATTTTTGATTTACGTGCAAAAGCAAGAAGATTAGCTTCCAAGCATGGAATAAAATTACTGATGGTAGATTATCTTCAGTTAATGACTGCAGGAGGAAGCCAAAAAGGTGGAAATAGAGAACAAGAGATTTCAACAATTTCTCGTAATCTTAAAGCATTGGCTAAAGAATTGAATATTCCAGTTATTGCCTTATCGCAACTTTCTCGTGCTGTAGAAACCCGTGGAGGATCTAAACGTCCATTGCTTTCCGATCTTAGGGAATCTGGAGCGATAGAGCAAGATGCTGATATTGTATCCTTTATTTATAGACCGGAATACTATAAAATTGACGAATGGGACGATGAAGAACATAGTCCTACAGAGGGTCAAGGAGAATTTATAGTTGCAAAGCATCGTAATGGTGGTCTAGATGAAATACGATTAAAATTTGTTGGACATCTTGGTAAGTTTGAAAATTTGGAAACATTTGATTTTTCTAACGAATTCCAATCGCAAATGAATGCAGCAAACGATGATACTTTTAAGGCTTCTCCTAATGAGGCTTTTGGAAGTTCCATGAATGATCTCTCTCCTGATGAAGGAAATGATGTGCCTTTTTAGGCAAAATTAATTTCAGAAAGGATTAACTAAATATCTTCTTTTGGCTCAACTATTGTTTTTATCTTAGCCTTATGAGGAAGATATTTATTTTATTAGTAATTCTAATTATTTCTATTCCAGCATCAGCATCGTATATATTAATACCTATGGATGTTGAGAATCAGGAAGAACATTTAAAAGCTTATGGAATTACCTATTGGGTTTTAGAAAAACAACAAAAAGTAAAGTGGCTTTTGAATTATAGAGGAGGCTCTTTTTTAATACCAGATACAGAAGAAGTCAGAAAGGAATGCCAGATAAGAGGAGTTTCTTTCGAGATACTTTCCAATTCAAAAACAGAAGAAATACTGACCTTAATAGGTAGTCCTTCGCAAAATATGGAAGCGGTTGTATTAGAGAAAGCACCTAAAATAGCAGTTTATTCTCCAAAAGGAAATCAACCTTGGGATGATGCAGTAACCATGGTTCTTACTTATGCTGAAATACCCTATACAGTTATTTATGATGAAGAAGTTCTTTCAGATCAACTAATATTATATGATTGGTTGCATTTACATCATGAAGATTTTACCGGACAATATGGAAAGTTTTATAGAGCTTATCGGTCTGCTCCTTGGTATATAGAAAACAAAAAGAATGCAGAAGCATTAGCTACTAAATTAGGTTACGACAAAGTTTCTGAATCAAAACGGGATGTAGCATTGAAAATAAGAAATTATGTAGTCGGGGGAGGGTTTATGTTTGCTATGTGCAGTGCAACGGATAGTTTTGATATAGCATTAGCAGCAGAAGATGTCGATATTTGTGAAACTATGTTTGATGGAGATCCAAGTGAATCAGGTTATCAGAGTAAAATAAATTACAATAATACCTTTGCTTTTACTGACTTTATATTAGAACGAAGCCCGATGGTATATGAGTTTTCTTCCATAGATATGACCTCAAAACGTAAAATATTAAAAGAAACCGACTATTTTACTTTGATGGATTTCTCTGCTAAATGGGACCCAATCCCAACAATGTTAGTGCAAAATCATACCGCATTGGTAAAAGGCTTTATGGGTCAAACCACTTCGTACGCAAGAGAACAAGTAAAGGCAAGTGTACTTGTTATGGGAGAGCAAAAAACAAATGGAGAAGCTCGATATATTCATGGAATAAAAGGAAAAGGATTTTTTACTTTTTATGGAGGGCATGATCCTGAAGATTACCAGCATAGAGTAGGGGACGCTAAAACCGAGTTAGTATTGCATCCCAATTCTCCGGGTTATCGATTAATTTTGAATAATGTTTTATTTCCAGCTGCAAAAAAGAAGAAACAAAAGACTTAATCTATTTTAAGAATAGACTCATAATAGTCTTTAGGTGGTAAAATGGTGATTTCTACTCTACGGTTTCGTTGTTTGTTTTCTGGACTGTCATTTAAAACTTTAGGTTTGTTTTCTCCATAAGGCTTTATTTCAAAGTCATATTGAAGCTCTGTATCTAAAAGTGGCTTTAGCTTTTCGATAACGCTTTTGCATCTGTTTTCAGAAAGCTTCATATTATAATCATTTTCTCCATCATCATCTGTATGGCCTTCTACTAAAATAGTCGCTTTTTTAACCTGCATTATTTTTTTAGATAAGGTATCTAATATTTGATTTGCGCTTTCTTTTATTATAAAATCATCTACATCAAATAGCACATCAGCGCTAATAGTTAATTTTAAAACAGAGTTTATGGCACCTATTGCATCAATATCTGCTCCTGCAGTTTTGCTTTTACAGACTTCATTTAGATCAGTGATACGTAAATAATAGAAAACTTTTTCGGGATTAACATTTTGATCGTTTAATTCGATGGAAGATTTTCCACCAGAAATGTTTCCAGCAAAAACCCAATCTATTCCATTTTCTGAAATGTCAATTTTTGCGGCTTCTTTAGATGGCCCTACTTCAAAAATATATAGATCGTATCCTGGTAAATTCATAAACCCATTATCTTTAAAAAATACAGTAATGCTACCACTACAGCCTAAAGATAAATATGTTGGCTGACTATAAGAAATATAATTTGGTTCGTGTAAACACTGTTTACTGTCGCTATACCTTTTGTAAGGAGCAGGTTTTCCTATTTGATAATCTACAACACTGTCAGCAAAAGATATTTTGCCTAAGGGTAGGTAAATAGATGAAGAATTGTCTGTTCTATATAAATTTTCGTAATCTATTTGTGCAATAAGAGAATTTGTAAAAACAGAAACCAAACTTATTATGTTGATGATTAGTATTCGCATAACAATATATACCTCTAATATAGTTAATCTTTTAAATAAAAAAAAAGTAGAAGAAATACTGTTTGATTTGCATAAAAAAACCCGCTCTTAGAGCGGGTTTTTTATAGTGAAATAATATTGTTAATGTCTTATTTTACTTTGTTTATGATAGCTTCAAAAGCTTCTGGGTGATTCATAGCTAAATCTGCTAAAACCTTACGGTTTAATTCGATATTATTAACTTTCATCTTCCCCATAAACTGTGAATAAGACATGCCGTGTTGTCTGGCACCCGCATTAATACGTGTTATCCATAAAGCACGAAATGTTCTCTTTTTTGCACGACGGTCTCTGTAAGAATAAAGCATTGCTTTATCTACAGCATTTTTAGCAACTGTCCATACATTTTTACGTCTTCCAAAGTATCCTTTGGCTTGCTTCATCACCTTTTTTCTTCGGGCTCTTTTAGCAACTGAATTTACTGATCTTGGCATAATTTTAATTTTTTTTGTAGCAGGCGATTCATTTCTGAACACTTTTATTGCCTAACTCCAGGGTTTTACAATTTGTTTTACCGGTTAAGATTACTTCATTCGAAGCATTTGCTTAACATTACTCTCATCTGCTTTATCAACTAAACCATCATGAGTTAAAGCTAATTTACGTTTTTTAGACTTCTTTGTTAAGATGTGACTTTTAAACGCATGCTTTCTTTTAATTTTACCAGTACCAGTAACTTTAAATCGTTTTTTGGCACTAGATTTTGTTTTTTGTTTAGGCATGTTTCCTAGTTTTTTATCTAATTATTTCACTTATTAATCTTTCGAAACTTTAGTAATGAAAGATGTTTTTTTAAATTTTAAAGGTTCTTATTCTGAACCGATAAATTATTTACCTTTTTTAGGAGCGATGAACATAGTCATTCGCTTTCCTTCTAGTTTAGGCATTTGTTCTACTTTTCCAAAATCTTCTAAATCTTGTGCTAAGCGTAAAAGTAAAATTTCACCTTTATCCTTATAAATTATAGAACGACCTTTAAAAAATACAAATGCTTTTAACTTTGCACCTTCTTGTAAAAACTTCTCCGCGTGTTTCTTTTTAAATTGATAATCATGGTCATCTGTATTAGGACCAAAACGAATCTCTTTAATAATAACCTTTGTAGCCTTAGACTTTAAAGATTTTTCACGTTTCTTTTGTTCGTAAACAAACTTTTTATAGTCCATTGCTTTACAAACAGGAGGAGTTGCATTAGGAGAAATTTCAACTAAATCTACATCTAATTCTTTAGCTATTTCTAATGCCTTACTTAAAGTATAAACCCCAACTTCAACATTTTCACCCACAAGGCGTACCTCTTGAGCTCTAATCTTTTGGTTGATTTTGTGCTTATCTTCTCTAATCACCCTTGCCGGGCCTCTGCTTCTTTTTCTACGTATTGCTATGGCTATAAATTATTAGTTCTTGTTATTACACAAGATGATTATACATTAAACTCAATTGAGTTTTCTTTAATTTCATTACTAATTAGTAGAGAAAAGGCTTCTATTGTCATAGAACCTAAATCTCCTTCACTATGTTTTCTAACAGAAACTGTTCCATCATTCTCCTCTTGTTCCCCTATAATTAGCATATACGGGATTTTATTCATTTCGGCCTCCCTTATTTTCCTGCCAATAGTTTCATTTCTGTTATCTACAAGGGCGCGAATTTCGTTATTTTCAAGCGAATTTAAAACTTTTTCGGCGTATTTCTCATATTTTTCGCTTAAAGACAAAATACTCACTTGTTCTGGCATCAGCCATAAAGGAAAATTACCACCTGTATGTTCCAGTAAAATGGCAATAAATCGTTCCATACTTCCAAAAGGAGCTCGATGAATCATTATTGGACGATGCATCTCATTATCACTTCCCTTATATTGAAGTTCAAATCGTTCAGGAAGATTATAATCCACTTGTATTGTACCTAATTGCCAACTTCTTCCAAGTGCATCCTTAACCATAAAGTCTAACTTTGGGCCATAAAATGCTGCTTCTCCAGTTTCAACTACATAATTTAGTCCTTTGTCTTTTGCTGCATTTAATATTGCACTTTCTGCTTTTTTCCAGTTTTCATCACTTCCAATGTATTTTTCTGGTTTTTCAGGATCTCTTAATGATACTTGTGCAGTAAAGTCTTCAAACCCTAGGGATTTAAAAACATAGTTTACCAAGTCGATTACTTTTTTAAATTCTTCATCCAATTGATCTGAAGTGCAAAAAATATGAGCATCATCTTGAGTAAAACCTCGAACTCTCATTAAGCCATTCAATTCCCCACTTTGTTCGTAACGATATACAGTTCCAAATTCAGCAAATCGTTTTGGTAAATCTTTATAAGACCATGGTTTTGAGTTATAGATTTCACAATGATGAGGACAATTCATTGGTTTTAGTAAAAACTCCTCGCCTTCATTTGGTGTTTTGATAGCTTGGAAGCTGTCTTCTCCATATTTTTCATAATGACCAGAGGTGACATAAAGTTCTTTATTTCCTATATGTGGAGATATTACCATTTCATATCCAGCAGTTTTTTGAGCTTTTTTCAAAAAGTTCTCTAGCCTTTCACGAAGAGCTGCACCTTTAGGTAGCCATAAGGGTAATCCTTGGCCAACTTTTTGTGAAAATGTAAATAACTCTAATTCTTTTCCGAGTTTTCTGTGATCTCTTTTCTTTGCTTCTTCTAGTAATTCTAAATACTCTTTAAGTTCTTTTTGTTTTGGGAAGCTAATGCCATAAATTCTAGTTAATTGTGTATTATTCTGATCAGCTCTCCAATAAGCTCCAGCAATACTCATTAATTTAATTGCTTTTACAATTCCTGTGTTTGGGATATGTCCGCCTCTACATAAATCTGTAAATGAATCATGATCGCAAAATGTTATAGTTCCGTCTTCAAGATTTTCTATAAGCTCAACTTTATATTCATTGCCTTGTTTGCTATAAAAATCTAAAGCGTCAGCTTTTGAAGATTCCCTTAAAGAAAACTCATGTTTCCCTCGAGCAATTACAAGCATTTTATCTTCAATAGCCTTTAAATCTTTTTCAGAAATAGAATTTTCTCCTAAGTCAACATCATAATAAAACCCATTATCAATAGCAGGGCCGATAGTAAGTTTTACGCCTGGGTATAATTCCTCTAATGCTTGCGCTAAAATATGTGCAGAAGAATGCCAAAAGGCTTGCTTCCCTTTCTCATCTTTCCATGTATATAATACAAGACTTCCGTCTTTTGTAATCGGTGTGGTAGTTTCAATCGTAATTTCGTTAAAAGATGCTGAAATAACATTTCTTGCAAATCCCTCACTTATGCTTTTGGCAACTTCCATAGGAGTGATGCCTGCATCAAATTTCTTTACACTTCCGTCTGGTAAAGTAATGGCTATCATATTCAAAAAATTTAAGTTGCAAAGATACTGCGAGTTTCCATGTTTTACAATAATAGATTTGCATATTATATGCTCTCTGTGAAATGTATTTGTTTTTAGGATAATCCCAGTAGTATTGGTCTAATAGGAATGCATGGCTGGGATTAATTTGCTTTTGAAACTTTAGGTCTAGGCAGGAAATTTACTCTGTTTTTAATATGCCTTTTTTTTTTGATTAGATTGACGTTATATATTAAGGTATAAAAATAATTTTCAACTAAAATATAGAGGGTCAAGCCGTTGCTTATTAAGCCTTAAATATTTCATTAAAAAAGTTACGAAAAGTTTGTTTGGTAGCTAAAGCTTTCTATCTTTGCAGCCGCTTAAAACGGTAAGATTAGGTCTTATTAAAACGAGTGCAAAAACGTTCTAAATTTTCTTGAAATATTTTTATAAAAAAGGTTGTGAGAAACAAAAAGCGTTATATATTTGCAGCCGCTTAGAGAGGCAAAAGATTTGATTCTTTGGGAGGCAAAAACAACGTTCTATTTTTTTTGATATTTTTTATAAAAAACATTGTGAGGAATAAAAACAGTTGTATATTTGCACCCGCTTAGAGATTTAAGCGATACGAAATACAAAGAAAACGGGATTGATTTTCTGTTTTAAAAGTTCATTGAGATATTGAAATTGACAGCGTAGATAGCTATAGAAATGTAGTTATTTATTATTGAAAAACTAAACTAAGTAAAATACCTGAGATTTTTTTGAGAACTCGAATTGTTGTACTTGAATATTATTTAAGATTATACGATGAAGAGTTTGATCCTGGCTCAGGATGAACGCTAGCGGCAGGCTTAACACATGCAAGTCGAGGGGTAACAGAGAAAAGCTTGCTTTTTTGCTGACGACCGGCGCACGGGTGAGTAACGCGTATACAATCTACCTTATACTAGGGGATAGCCTTTAGAAATGAAGATTAATACCCTATAGTCTATTAATATAGCATTATATAAATAGTAAAGATTACGGTATAAGATGAGTATGCGTCCTATTAGTTTGTTGGTAAGGTAACGGCTTACCAAGACAGCGATAGGTAGGGGCCCTGAGAGGGGGATCCCCCACACTGGTACTGAGACACGGACCAGACTCCTACGGGAGGCAGCAGTGAGGAATATTGGACAATGGAGGCAACTCTGATCCAGCCATGCCGCGTGCAGGAAGACGGCCCTATGGGTTGTAAACTGCTTTTATATAGGAAGAAACATTTCCACGTGTGGAAATTTGACGGTACTATAAGAATAAGGACCGGCTAACTCCGTGCCAGCAGCCGCGGTAATACGGAGGGTCCGAGCGTTATCCGGAATCATTGGGTTTAAAGGGTCCGTAGGCGGGAATCTAAGTCAGTGGTGAAATCTTACAGCTCAACTGTAAAATTGCCATTGATACTGGATTTCTTGAATTAATGTGAAGTGGTTAGAATGTGTAGTGTAGCGGTGAAATGCATAGATATTACACAGAATACCAATTGCGAAGGCAGATCACTAACATTATATTGACGCTGAGGGACGAAAGCGTGGGGAGCGAACAGGATTAGATACCCTGGTAGTCCACGCCGTAA
>OLHJ01000061.1_pt1 | contig 43856 bp, 37 predicted proteins | sample 1609491 | NCBI WGS metagenome assembly OLHJ01 (sample SAMN05416861, study PRJEB24817) | seawater metagenome | isolation source: Sea water | place: Canada:Atlantic | collected 2013-11
TCTACACAGAGTAGATCGTCGGCAGCGTCAGATGTGTATAAGAGACAGTTTTAGTCCTGTTCTTCAGGGAAAAAAAATATTCCAAAGCGATATCGTTCAATATTCTGGAATGGCAAAGCAGCAAAACGATTTTAAAAAGACAACAGGGGAAGAAACCTATTGGACAAACTCTGCTTTTGGAGGGATGCCGACCTACCAATTAGGTGCAAAATACCCGCATAATTATATTAAAAAATTAGATCTAACACTGCGCTTTTTACCAAGACCTGCCGATTATCTCTTTCTTTATTTTATAGGAATCTATATCCTATTTTTAATTTTAAAAGTAGATTATAAGTTGGCATTCGTTGGAGCATTGGCATTTGGGTTTTCTACTTATCTCATCATAATATTAGGTGTAGGCCATAATGCTAAAGCGCATGCAATCGCTTATATGCCATTAGTGATTAGTGGAGTTTTATTGACTTTTCAGCGCAAGTACATCTACGGGTTTTTGCTTTTAACTGTTGCTATGGCTTTAGAGTTAGTTGCCAATCACTTTCAGATGACATACTATTTGTTATTGTTGGTGGTCATTATTGGAATTGTTTATTTAATTGAAGCTATTAAGAATAAAACCCTGCCAGAGTATTTAAAAGCCATTGCAATTATGGTTGGTGGCGTTGTTTTAGCAATAGGGATGAATGCTACCAATATCTTAGCGACAAAAGAATATGCAGATACTTCTACCCGAGGGAAAAGTGAATTAACAATCCATCCTGATGGAACTGCTAAAAATGCTGGAAGTAGTGGACTGAGTTACGATTATATCACAGAATATAGTTATGGTAAATTAGAGAGTTTCAATCTATTTATCCCTCGATTTATGGGAGGAGGTTCTGCAGAACCATTTCCAAAAGATCCAGAAACTTTAGATGTTCTTTTAAAAATGGGAGCATCTCCACAAGATGCCAATCAAATACTCAATCAAATCCCTATGTATTGGGGAGATCAAACCTATGTTGGTGCACCAGCTTATGTTGGAGCAGTTATTCTCTTCTTAGCAATACTGGCCTTGTTTCTAATAAAAGGAAAATTAAAATGGTGGCTTGTTGCTGGGTTTTTATTGAGTTTATTTTTATCCTGGGGAAAAAACCTTAGCTTTTTAACAGAATTCTTTATCGACTATGTCCCGCTTTACAATAAGTTTAGGGCGGTGTCTTCCATTCAAGTGATAATTGAATTGGTGGTTCCAATTTTAGCGATAGTAGGTTTGCACCATTATTTTTATAAAACAGAAGATCCAGAAGAAAGACAAAAAGCACTTTTAACTGCTACTGGTATAACCGGAGGAGTAACCTTATTATTTATTCTGTTTAAAGGAAGTTTATTCGATTTTGCAAGTCCAATTGACCCATTAATTATTGAAGCCTATGGTGTAACCCTAATGGATGCTATAAGAGAAGATAGGATGACATTATTAACAAATGATGCAATCCGATCTTTAGTTTTGATTCTGGCAACTGCTGGGACACTTTGGTTTTTTATAAAGAATAAGTTAAAAGGAAATACTGCTATAGTACTTTTAGCAGTGATCATTTTAATCGATTTAATTGGAGTAGACAGACGTTATGTGAATAACGATGATTTTGTACAAGCTAGAAGAGTAGAAAGACCTTTTCAAGAAAATTTAGCGGATAAAGAAATATTAAAAGATGATGGCTACTTTAGAGTATATGATGCAACGGTAGGGAATCCTTTTGCAAGTGGACGTGCTAGTTATTTTCATAATGCATTAGGAGGTTATCACGCTGCAAAAACAGGAAGAATACAAGATTTAGAAGACTTTTATATCAGCAAAGGCGATATAGGAATTTTGAATATGATGAACGTGCGTTATATTACAGTTGCTAGTAAAGATGGAGCTCCTGTAGCGCAACGTAATCCTTATGCAAATGGCCCAGCTTGGTTAGTAGAAAATGTAATACTTGCTAATAATGCTAATGAGGAAATTCAATTTTTAGACAGTTTAAATACCAAGAAAACTGCCATCATTAATAAGGAGTTCTCCAATTTACTTCCAACAGCAGATATTCAGAGGGACTCTATAGCAAGCCTTAATTTAGTAAGTCATGCTCCAAACCATTTGGTATATGAATCTATTACAGATACTCCACAATTGGCTATTTTTTCTGAAGTCTATTATCCAGAAGGTTGGAATGCTTATATAGACGATCAACCAGCTGAATATTTTAGAGCAAATTATGTGTTAAGAGCTATGCAAATCCCAGCAGGGGCTCATAAAATTGAATATAAGTTTGAACCACAAGTGGTAGCGACAGGATCTAAAATTACTTTGGCAAGTAGCATAATATTTATGTTTCTTTTAATAGGAGGTGTTTACTTTAATAACAAAAAGAATAAAAGCCTCTCTAAGGAATAATAGATTATGAAGAGAGCTTTAATTATCACGTATTATTGGCCGCCAGCAGGAGGTCCTGGCGTGCAACGATGGTTAAAGTTTGTAACTTATTTTAAGGAATTTGGAATTGAACCTATTGTTTATATACCAGAAAATCCTCATTACCCATTAGTAGATCAAAATATTGTTTCTGAAGTTCCTTCGGGAATTGAAATTCTTAAACAAGCTATAAGAGAACCCTATGGTTTTGCTAAGGTATTTTCAAAAAAGAAAACGAATCAGATTAGTAGCGGAATTATCACCAATAAAAAGCAGTCTTTTTCAGAAAAACTAATGCTTTGGATTCGGGGAAACTTTTTTATTCCCGATGCTCGAATTGGATGGGTGAAGCCCTCAGTTAAATATCTAAGCGAATACATCAAAGAAAACCCAATAGATGTTATCATCACTACAGGGCCGCCTCATAGCTTGCATCTTATAGGATTAAAATTGAAAGAGGAGTTAGCAATTAAATGGATAGCAGATTTTAGAGATCCTTGGACAACTATTCATTACCATAAGTCTTTAAAACTAAGTAAGTCTTCAGAAAAAAAACACAAAAAATTAGAAGCACAAACTTTAACTTCGGCAGATAGGATAGTAGTTACCAGCCCTAGTACAAAAAAGGAATTTGAACAAATTACTAAAACTCCAATAGTAGTAATCACTAACGGTTATGATAATTCAGGAGATATAAATTCAGTTTTGGATACTTCTTTTTCTTTGGCTCATATTGGATCTTTATTAAGTGAACGAAACCCAATACTATTGTGGAAGGTACTTTCAGAAATATGTACTGAAAATGAATCCTTCGCTCAAGAATTAAAAATAAAACTGGTAGGCGCTATAAGTGAGGATGTAATTTCTAGCATACATTCTTATGGATTAAAAGGGAATTGTGATGTTATGGGCTATGTTTCCCATAAAGAAGCGCTACAACTACAACATAATGCACAGGTGCTCTTATTGGTGGAAATGGATCGCCCAGAAACTCGCGCAATTATTCCGGGTAAGTTATTTGAATATCTTGCTGCAGAACGGCCTATAATTGCAATGGGACCTTCTGGGAGCGATGTGGAATCTATTATAATGGAAACCAATTCAGGGAAATACTTTAATTATACAGAAGAAGAAAAACTGAAAGAGCAAATTGTTTCTTATTATAATAAATTCAAGCAAGGAGAATTAATAGTGGAGTCTCAAAACATATCTAAGTATAGTAGGAGGGAACTAACCCATAAGATGTCTGAAGTCATTAAAAAAATGCTTTAAAAAGAAATCCTTTGAAAAGATGTTACTCTTAACAAAGGATTTCAAACTAACTAACCAACCAAAATTATAATCCTCGCCCTCTTTTTGAAGAGGTTTCTCTAGCACTAGATGTTTTCTTACTAGAAGAATTTCGTTGCGAGTTGGAAGCTACTCTTGTAGTTCCTGTTCCTTTACTTGTATTATTTTGATAACTTTTTGTTACTTCTTTTTTATTCCTATTTGTACTGGTTGAAGTACTTCTATTGCTTTTTTGATTACTGCTGTTTCTTTGATAAGAAACCTTCTTAGTATTAGAAGTGCCAAAACCTCGATTATTACTTTTTGTAGTAGTATTACTTGCTACACGTCTTGTACTAGAACTATTGGAATTGTTCTTAATAGCTTTTTCAGTTCTTTTAGAGGTTTTACTCACCGAAGTAGTATTATTTCTTTTCGAAACCGAATTATCTCTTCTAGTAGTATTTGCTACCGCAGTATTTCTTCTACTTGATTTATAATCTTTATTAGCTACAGATCTTCCTCCTTTATGATGTACTCGACTACCAGGTCTATGAAAATCTCTTCTACCATTAGTATACGATATATTAGATCTCCCTCTATTTGAATAATAGTTATAATGATCATTATAATTATATCGTACTGGAGAATAATATCTTCTATAAGGATAATCATAAACCACACAACTAGTATACGCTGGTCTTACGTAATAGGCATGCCAAGGTCTATATACATAATAATAGTTTAATGGATTTATATATCCAGTATGGTGAGAATAATAGCCATAATAGTTATAATGTACATAAAGTCCACCAACCCTAACAATTCGCCTATTGTTATATAGAACTTCAACATCCCCAACTTGAGCGACACGTCCAAATTCATCGTAATACACTGGAACATCTTCTACCTGTATTATTGCTCCATAATCATCGTACTGTACATACATATCGTAATTATAACCTGAGTTATAGTTTACAGTTACATTGGTGTTACTTAAAGTAACCGAAGAATTGTTGTTATATCCAATATATGTGAAGTCGAATTGCCCATCTGGGAAAACGGAAAACTCTACATTTTCTACTACAAAAATATACGACTTTCCATAATTACCATTGATTAAAGTTTCTTCAGCAGTAACAGATGCAGTTATTACTGAATAACTCATTATAAATAATCCTAATATTAATCTTGCTGCTTTTTTCATGACTTTAAATTTAAGGGTTGAACTTTCTTTAATTTTGATTAGCTAGTACAGTTTGTTATAACCAACGACCGTGCCATAATTTCAAAACACAGGTAGTCAGAGAGATACGGGGGTCTTGTAATATTGAATTAATATAAAATTGTTTTTCCTTTCTTTTGAAAATGCTTTAAATTTAAAAATCCGCCTTCATTTATATGAAGACGGATTCTAAAAAAAACTAACTAACCAATTTTTATACCTATGAAAGTATACTATTTACTTATACTTAAGTAAAAGCAAACCCCGTGCCATACAAATGGATAAAAATTGATTTAGGATTTATTTAACAATAAATTTTTCTGTTTTTATCAGTACACCATTACTTGATACTTGATAGAAGTATAGACCAGATGCATAATCCATATTGTTTAATATGTAATTATCAGAAGTGATTCTAATGTCTTTAATAAGCTTCCCAGAGATATTATAAATTTTTAATTGGTTTATTTCTGCCTCATTTGGTAATTGCAAAATTGACCTTTCAGAAATTGGATTTGGGTAAAGCACAATTTTATCTTTGTATGTTTCTCCTAAACTTAATGTTGTATTATCACAAGAAGTAGCGTTGCCCATAAAATAAGTGACTCCGTTTGTAGTAAAACAAGATAAAGCTGTCCAACAAGTAACATCTTCGAAAGGCCAAATATGACCTAATCCGGCACCTGTCCCCATACCTTCAACCCAAGCCATCACCTCTCCTCCCTGTGGCCAAAATTCATCTAAAAACCGAATAACCTTTCTGTTTTCTCCAGCGATAAATAAAGTGTCTATTTCAAATACTTCAATAATAAATATCCCTTCATTTTCACTTCCTCCTGAACAATAAGGATGATTAAAACCTGAAATATCCATACCTATATTGTAAGTATCTCCAATTTCAAGATTCATATTAAAAAATATTTTTTCTTCATTATCGTCTGGAAAATATTTGTAAACGATACCATTCTCTTCTCTTAATAAACAGGATGGGTTTTCGTCTTTATATATTTGTTTATATAATTCACCATTTATTTCGACAGTTCCATTTATAGTAATTTGATCTGTTACTGTCCAAGTTGGAAAATCGGGTGGGGAAAAAGGGCAATAAAATGTGTCCACACTCCATGCATTTCCTTCTTGTAGCATTGGTAAATAATCTTGTGAAAAAGAAATACAAGTAGATAATAAGGTAAGTGATACTATTAAATGTTTCATAAGAGAAAATTAAATTTAAAATTAATTTAATTAACAGGGGAGTATACTATAAAGATATTAAATTTTCTCTGATAAATAGGATGCAGTAAGGGATTTTTTGTTTTTGGCAACTTCTTCCGGAGTGCCTTCTACCATTAATTCTCCGCCTTTTTCACCACCTTCTAAGCCAAGGTCTATTATATGATCTGCACATTTAACCAAATCCATATTATGTTCTACAACTATTACAGTATGGCCTTTATCTAATAAAGCGTAGAAAGAATTTAATAATTTATTGATGTCATGAAAATGCAAACCTGTTGTTGGTTCATCAAAAATAAAGAGTGCTTTGTCTTTGGTGTTTCCTTTCACTAGAAAAGAAGCTAATTTAATTCGCTGTGCTTCCCCACCAGAAAGGGTAGAAGAACTTTGCCCTAATTTTACATAGCCAAGACCAACATCTTGTAATGGTTGTAATTTATTGAAAATCTTTTTTTGATCTTGTGACCTGAAAAATGCAATAGCATCATCAACCGTCATATGAAGAATGTCATGAATACTTTTCTCATGAAACTGAACTTCTAATATTTCTTTCTTAAAGCGTTTTCCTTTACAGATATCACATTCTAGATGCACATCTGCCATAAATTGCATTTCGATAGTTACTTCGCCTTCTCCTTTACAATTTTCGCATCTTCCGCCATCCACATTAAATGAAAAATGCTTGGCTTTATATCCTCTAATATCCGATAGTTTTTGATTAGCATATAAAGCTCTTATGTCATCGTAAGCTTTTATATAGGTTACAGGATTAGATCTACTAGAACGACCTATAGGATTCTGATTTATGAATTCTACATTTTTTATATTTGAAAAATCTCCTTCTATACTTGTGAATTGTCCAGCTTTTTCTCCATAACCACCTATCTTTTTAAGCATTGCTGGATACAATATTTTTTTAACTAGAGTACTTTTTCCACTTCCAGAAACTCCAGTGATTGCTGTAAAACAGCCTAAAGGAAAGCTTACATCAATATTTTTAAGGTTGTTATGTCTAGCGCCAATTAATCTTATAATGTTTTTTGAAGTCCTTCTTTTTTCAGGAACCTTAATAGAAAGATCGCCGTTGAGGTATTTAGCGGTAAGGGATTCCGATTTTAATATATCATTATAAGTTCCAGTTGCTACAACTTCACCGCCAAAAGAACCCGCTTCGGGACCAATATCAATAATTTCATCTGCTTCTTTCATTATATCCTCATCATGTTCCACAACGATAACTGTATTCCCCAAATCACGTAATGATTTTAATACGGTGATTAAGCGTTCTGTATCTTTTGGATGTAATCCAATACTTGGTTCATCAAGAATGTACATAGAACCTACCAAACTACTCCCGAGAGAGGTTGCAAGGTTGATACGTTGTGATTCTCCACCAGAAAGTGTATTCGATTTCCTGTTTAAGGTTAAATAACTTAAACCAACATCTATTAAAAAGGATAGGCGATTATTGATTTCTATTAATAATCGTTTGGCAATTTTTTGATCGTATTTATTTAATTCTAAATTTTTAAAGAATAAGGCTGCTTTATCTAAAGGCAACTCTACTAATTCTTGGATGGAAGTTCCACCAACCTTTACATAACTAGCTTCAGGTCTTAATCTTTTTCCTTTACAAGTACTGCATTTAGTTTTTCCACGATAACGGGAAAGCATTACTCGATTCTGTATTTTATAACTTTTAGATTCTAAAAAAGCAAAGAAATCGTTTAATCCTTCAAAATGTTCATTACCATCCCAAACTAATTGTTTTTGTTCTTCGCTTAGTTCAAACCAGGGTTTGTGAATTGGAAAATCAAATTTATAGGCACTATTTACCAATTGATCTCTATACCAACTCATAGATTCTCCACGCCAAGGAAAAATAGCATTTTCAAATACAGATAATGCCGTATTTGGTACAACCAAATCAGAGTCAATCCCAATTACATCCCCATATCCTTCACATTTTGGACAAGCCCCATAAGGATTATTAAAACTAAATAAATGTACGTTAGGTTCAAAGAAAACCATTCCATCAGCTTCAAAACGATTGTTAAACTCTTTGGTAACATTATCGGAAAGGGATTCAATATATAATTCTCCTTTTCCTTCAAAAAAGGCAATTTCCATCGCATCTGCTAAACGATTGTAAAAATCTTCATCCTCTTTAGTTATGATTCGGTCAATAACTAATTGTAGGTTTTTAGGAATTGATTTTCCTTTTAATTCATCAATTCTAAGTACAGAATCATCAAACTTAATACGAGCATAACCCTGTTGCGCTAAAGCTTGTAACTTATTTTCCATAGTCCTTCCTTCTTCTAAATGAATAGGGGCTAGGAGTAATAATTTTTCACCACTTGGAAATTGTTTTATAAAGTTGATAACATCTGTAATGGAATCTTTTTTTACTTCCTTACCAGAAATAGGAGAAAAGGTTTTGCCAACTCGTGTGTATAATAATTTAAAATAATCATATATCTCTGTAGAAGTCCCCACAGTAGAGCGAGGATTGGTAGAATTAACTTTTTGTTCTATAGCTATCGCTGGTGAAATTCCTTTTATAGAATCGACCTTAGGTTTGTTTAGTCTTCCTAAAAATTGTCTTGCATAGGAAGATAAGCTTTCCACATACCTTCTTTGTCCTTCTGCATATAAGGTGTCAAATGCCAAACTTGATTTTCCACTTCCTGACAATCCTGTAATAACGACTAACTTATTTCTAGGTATTGCTACAGAAATATTTTTTAGATTATGCAATTTTGCTCCTTGAATAAGGATGTATTCTTTTGTGTCTAGAGTGTCGAAATTCAATTTTATGGTATAAGATTTACTTTGGAAAGCGCAAAGATACTACTTAGATTTAGAGTATAAAAAAAGCCTATCTATATTTTTTTTGGAGAAAAAACCCACTTTTTTTTGCATTTGTTAATACTTTGTTATTATATTTACCCTCACAAGCATAGTAATTTAAAAATTATAGCCTATAGCATAATAATACTTTTTAAAATAATTTAAGACTGAACAACCTATATTATTGGGTGTTTACCTATAAAAGTACTGTTATGATAGATAAAAAAATTACAGATGCACAGCTTGTTAGTGCATATATGAAAGGCGATGAATCTTCAATTAGCGAATTAATCACTCGTCACAAACAAAGAATTTACAGTTTTATTTACTCAAAGGTTTACGATAGAGATGTTGCAGAAGACATTTTTCAGGATACTTTTATTAAAGTAATTAATACCTTAAAAAGAGGAGCGTATAATGAAGAAGGAAAATTTATTCCTTGGGTAATGCGTATTTCTCATAATTTGGTAATAGATCACTTTAGAAAGAATAATAGGATGCCTAAATTTGAAAATAATACCGATTTTAATATTTTTTCGGTGCTATCGGATAATTCTTTAAATGCTGAAAAAGAAATGATTAAGGGACAGGTTGAAAAGGATGTACGAAGGATCATCCAAGAACTGCCAGAAGATCAAAAAGAAGTCCTTATCATGCGGATTTACAAAGAAATGAGTTTTAAAGATATTAGTGAACAAACAGGAGTAAGTATAAATACTGCCTTAGGTAGAATGCGTTATGCACTTATTAATTTGCGTAAAGTAATTGATAAACATAACATTGTGTTGACTAATTAGTACAATAATAAATAATTTGCTGCGTTAATAGATAACATTAACCTCAAAAACAGCAATTATATGCAAAAAATGTACTCTAAAACCTCACGTTCGGAGCACGTGAATAAAAACATGACTCCAAAGGAAGAAACCATTAAATTTCTTCTGGATTATTCAAAGGCTTTAAGTGTTATAGATTATAATAAATTGAAGTTTGAAGCACTTCTAAACTAAACTTTGGAAAAACCTCGAAAGAAATTTCGAGGTTTTTTTTTATCTATTTTTTATTTTTCAAATAATCTTTAATTACTGTTTTTCTTCCAATTGTATTTGTAATAATATCTTTATCTAAATCCCATCCTCTTGCAGGAGAATATAACCTTCCGTAGAATATAATCTGAAGATGTAACTTATTCCAAAGATCTTTTGGAAATAATCTTTTGGCATCTTTTTCAGTTTGCACCACATTTTTTCCATTTGTAAAACCCCAACGGAACATTAACCTATGAATATGTGTGTCTACTGGAAAAGCAGGAATATTAAATGCTTGAGCCATTACAACACTTGCAGTTTTATGTCCCACAGCAGGTAAAGATTCTAATGCCTCATAGGTGTTAGGCACTTCTCCATTATATTTATCGATTAATATTTTAGACAAACCGTGTATTCCTTTAGATTTCATAGGAGATAGTCCTACAGGTCTTATTATATCTCTTATTTCTTCAACTGTAAGTTTTATCATATCATATGGATTGTCAGCGATTCCAAATAATATAGGGGTAATTTTATTTACACCCTTATCTGTACTTTGAGCAGAAAGTAATACTGCTATAAGTAGGGTATAGGGATCTTTATGTTCTAGAGGGATAGGAGTCTCTGGGAATAAATCATTTAAAGTTTGAATTGTGAATTCTACCTTTTCTTGTTTTGTCATTTTACGTACTTTTACACAAAAATAGAGAAATGAAACGAGCATGCTAAAAAGTTTATCATTTATTGGAATTATAAATAGCGAACAGCATGTGTTACCTATAATAAATATAACTTAAGCACATGAAAACATTAAAAGCAGGGGATAAGGTTCCAAATTTTAAAGGGAAAGATCAAGATGGAAATATTATATCTTTTTCAGATTATAAAGGAAAACGATTAATTGTTTTTTTCTACCCTAAAGCTAGTACCCCTGGCTGTACTGTAGAAGCATGTAATTTGAGAGATAATTATAAATTACTACAAGATGAAGGTTATGAGCTTTTAGGAGTTAGTGCAGATAGCCAAAAAAGACAAACAAATTTTAGAAATAAATACGAATTTCCATTTCCTTTATTAGCGGATGAAGACAAAGAAGTAATAAATACTTTTGGTGTTTGGGGGCTTAAAAAGTTTATGGGTAGAGAATATGACGGTATTCACCGGAAAACATTTATCATTAATGAAAAAGGTTTAGTTGAAACAGTTATAGATAAAGTGAAGACAAAGCTCCATGCAGATCAAATTTTAAACCCTTAAGATTTTTTAGCAGATCTCCTTGCTGAATACCCAAATAATCGTTTGCTTTTAATTATTTCGGAAACACCAGCTGGAAGCATTTCTTCCCATCCATCTTCTCCAACAGCAATCTTTTTAAGAACATTTCTGGATAAAATATCTAAAATATCTGGATTGAAATCTTGGATATCAAGCATTTTTCCATTGTATTTAAAGAATTTATATAACTCTTTCATACGAGGATGCACTTTTAAATTTTCACTAGTAAGTAATTCTTCCGTTTTATGATTTTTAAGTGGGTATAAATACACTTTTAAATCCTTAAAGAATAACTTCCCAAATGCTTCTAAAATACCACCACTTAAATGTCTATAATATTTTTCATCAAATATTTCAATTAAATTGTAGACACCCATAGCTAATGCCATTCTAGACTTGGTGTATTCAGAGAAATATTCAACCAACTTATAATATTCTTGAAAGTTGGTAATCATTACATTCTGTCCCAAAGAACAAAGTAATTCAGCTCTATCTAAAAAATCACGTTCGTTAATTTCTCCTTCAGCTCTTAAATTGGCTAAAGTGATTTCAAAAATCACTTTTGTTTTTTTCTTATCGACAGTTTTCTCTTTAAAAAAGAGTTCTTGTGCCTTCTCATACATATCCATATTCACTTTAGTAACTGGTCTAAAGCTCCCTCTAAGGGCTAGAATATTTTTTTTATATAATTCCTGTGCTGGTAATAAGTTATTTCCGTCAGGTCCAAACATAACTGCATTAGTCATTTCGTTTTTTACCAGTTGTAAACTCATTAATCTATTGTCTACATAGGTAAACCTAGAACCAGAGAAATTAATCATATCAATTTCTATCTGATCTTTTTCAATATTGTCATATAATGATTTTACAATTTCCTTTGGATTATCATGCATATAAAACCCACCAAAAATTAGATTAACTCCTAATATTCCTAAAGTTTCTTGTTGTGATTGTGCATTGGTTTGTTTGAATCTAATGTGGATTATAATTTCATTATATCCTTCTAAAGGATCCAATTGAAATTTTACTCCAACCCATCCATGCCCTTTAAACTTTTTTGAAAAGTCTATAGTTGCTACGGTATTGGCATAAGAGAAAAATAATTTTTCTGGATGTTTCTGTCTGCTCAATCTATCTTCCATGAGTTCTATCTCATAGGAAAGCATATTTTTTAATCGAGGTTGAGTGACATAACGACCATCCGTTTCAATTCCATAAATCGCATCAGAAAAATCTTTATCGTAAGCAGACATTGCCTTTGCGATGGTTCCAGAAGCTCCTCCAGCCCTGAAAAAGTTACGTACAGTTTCTTGACCTGCGCCAATTTCTGCAAAAGTTCCGTAAATGTTTTCGTTAAGGTTAATTTGTAAAGCTTTTTGCTTGATGGTCAAAACTTTACTTATTTCTTTATCCCCTTTTAATCTTACTGACATGGCAATTTTTTATTTAAAACAAAAGTATAAAAAAAATAAAGTTATTTAGTAATAAAAAAGCCATTTCATTTACTGAAATAGCTTTTGTTTTAACGAAAATAATTTTCTTTACATTCCTTTTAATTCAGATATTAAAGATTGTATTATTGCTTTTGCATCACCAAATAACATGGAAGTTTTTTGATTAAAGAATAATTCATTTTCGATTCCTGCATAACCAGGCTTCATACTTCTTTTATTAATGATGATCTGTTTTGCATTTTCAACATCTAAAATTGGCATTCCGTAAATTGGAGAAGAAGGGTCGTTATGTGCTGCAGGATTAACAACATCATTTGCTCCAATAACTAGAACTACATCGGTATTTGCAAATTCTGGGTTCACATCTTCCATTTCTGCTAATTTTTCATATTCCACACTTGTTTCAGCCAATAAAACATTCATGTGCCCGGGCATTCTTCCAGCTACTGGATGTATTGCATATTTAACTTCAATACCTTTTTTTTCTAATAATTGTTCTAACTCATGAATTGCATGTTGTGCTTGAGCAACAGCTAATCCATAACCTGGAACTATAATTACTCTTTGTGAATAATTCATCAATATTGCAACATCACTAACAGATGCTTTTTTAACACTTCCTTTTATAGTACTTGAACCTTCTCCAGTGGTTAAGTCTGTATCTCCAAATCCGCCAAAAATTACATTAACTAAGGACCTATTCATTGCATTACACATCGCGAAGGTTAAAATAGTTCCCGCAGAACCTACTAATATACCTCCGGTTAGCATTACCATATTTCCATATAAAAAACCTCCAAGTGCAGCTGCTAATCCTGTAAATGAATTTAAGAGGGATATTACAACAGGCATATCTGCTCCTCCAATAGGTAATACAAATAAAACTCCATAGGCTAATGCCCCAAAAAATAAAATGTATAAATAAAGTTGACTACTAGATCCTGACCAAGCGATATATGCTGAAAAGAGAATTAAAACTATAAATATTAAATTGTTTACTAAGTTATATTTCGGAAATCGAAAAGGTTTATTAATGGTTCCATTGAGTTTTGCCCAAGCTATCATACTTCCTGAAAAAGAAATACTACCAATGATAATACCTGCAAGTATTGTAATTATAGATAGAGTTTCTCCATTATAATGATGGAACTCAATCAAGCCTATTAATGCAGCACTTGCACCACCCATACCATTAAATATGGATACCAACTCTGGCATTTTTGTCATCGCTACTTTCTTAGCAACAAGCCAACCAATTAGAGTTCCTAAAAGAATTGCAATTCCAATAAGGGAATAGATAAGTGTTGGTATTTCTCCATTATATAAAAAAATGGTTCCTAATATTGCAATGGTCATACCGCCAGCAGCAATAAGATTACCTCTTCTTGCAGTTTCTGGATTTCCTAACATCTTTAAACCTAAAATATATGTTATAGATGCAATGAGATAAATAATTTCGAGACTAAATTGATATTCCATTATTTTTTCTTTTTAAACATTTCTAACATTCGATCGGTTACAACAAATCCACCTATTACGTTTAAAGTACCAAGTAATACAGCTACAAAACCTAGTGATAATGCCAATATATTATCTGGTTCCGAACCTAACATTACTAAAATTGCACCTATGACCACAACACCATGTATGGCATTCGCTCCAGACATTAATGGGGTGTGTAAAACAGCGGGAACGTGCCCTATAACTTCAACTCCAACAAATATCATTAATATGACGATATATATCATTTGAAGGTTATTGCTAATAAAATCTAATAATTCAGTCATATTTATTCAGTTTTTCCGTTTTGTCTAATTTTTCCGTCTTTTACTATTAAAGTAGTGTCTGTTATTTCTTCATCAAGCTCCCACTTAAATTTGTTACCCTCTGTTAAATGCAGAATAAAATTAAGCATGTTTTTTGCATAGAGGTCGCTAGCATTTGTTGAAACACTTTCAGGAGATATGGATGTTCCAATAATTTTCACTCCATTTTGTATAACCGTTTTATTTAGTTTGCTCAATTCACAATTCCCACCTTGAGTTGCAGCTAAATCTATAATTACAGCTCCGTTTTTCATTTCGGCTACTTGTTCTTTTGTTATTAGAAGTGGAGATCGACGTCCTGGAACCATAGCGGTAGTAATAACTAGATCTGCTTTAAATAAAGATTTATTTACAGCTTCTTGCTGTCTTCTTGCATAATCTTTAGAAGCAACTTTGGCATATCCGCCTTCTGATTCTTCTCCTTCATTATCTACAGTAATAAATTTTGCACCTAAAGATTCTGTCTGTTCTTTGGTTTCTAGCCTAATATCTGTAGCTTCTACTACAGCTCCTAATCGCTTTGCAGTAGCAATAGCTTGTAGTCCAGCTACACCAACACCATATACTAAGACTCTAGAAGGAGTAATAGTCCCTGCTGCTGTCATCATTAAGGGGAAAATTTTTGTCATTTCATAAGCCCCTCTAATTACCGCTTTATAGCCCGCTAAATTATTTTGAGAGCTTAATACATCCATATCTTGGGCTCTAGATATTCTTGGCATAGCATCCATTGAAAAACAAGAAGCTCCAATAGAAGCAATGGTTTTTATTAAGGCTGGATTAGATTTATGAAATAACTGACTCATTAAAATATGATCCTTATCAATTAATTTTAATTCCTCTTCATCAAATGGGTTAATTTTTATTAGGACTTCCGCTTTTTTAAAGACGACTCCTCTGCTTTCTACAGAGGCTCCAATTTCTTTATAATCTGAATTTTTATATTTAGAACCTTCTCCAGCATCTTTTACTACCAAAACTTCAAATCCTTTATCTATAAGTTGTTTTGCGATATTGGGAGATATGGAAACACGTTTGTCCCCTTTGTGAGTTTCTTTAATAACACCTATTTTCATAGTTTATATTTTAAATCCTCATCAAATTTATAATAATAAAACTATATTTATTCTGACTTATATCATATTTTAAATTTAAAAAACATCACAAAAAAATGACTTGATATATTGAAAATGAGACATTATAGTAAATAAAAACAGTCGTATTTTCGGGAACATTGTTTTTAAAAATCAATTGGAACTTATTTTATTTAGAACTTAAATTGTAATAATTTTTCACTTACTTTGAAAACTATGAAGATTACATTTTTAGGCACTGGAACATCCCAAGGAATCCCTGTTATAGGGAGTTCACACCCTGTATGTCTAAGCCAAAACTCTAAAGATAAACGATTGAGAGTTTCCGTTTTGCTATCTTGGGATTCCTATAATTATGTAATTGATTGTGGGCCAGACTTTAGACAACAAATGTTAGGAGAAAACTGTTCTAAAGTAGATGGAATTTTATTAACTCATGAGCATAGTGATCACACAGCTGGTATAGACGATATAAGGCCTTTGTATTTTAGACAAGGGCATATGCCTTTTTATGCTCATCGAAGAGTTTTTGAATCCCTTTATAAGAGATATTCTTATATTTTTGAAACTGAAAATAAATACCCCGGAGCACCAACTATTAATGAAATTGAAATTTCTAAAGACAAACCCTTTATTATAGGAGGGAAGACGGCTATTCCTATTGAGGTTCTTCATAGTGAATTACCGGTTTTAGGTTTCCGAATAGATAGCTTCACTTATTTAACTGATGTAAAAACTATTTCTGAAGAGGAAATTGAAAAAGTAAAAGGGACTAAGGTATTAGTGATAAACGCATTAAGAGAAGAGCCACATCATTCGCACTTGAGTTTGTCTGAAGCATTGTTATTAATAGAGAAAATTAAACCAGAAAAAGCATATTTAACCCATATTAGTCATTTATTAGGATTTCATGATGAAGTAGAAAAAAGACTTCCAGAAAATGTATTTCTAGCTTATGACACCTTAAAAATCAACTTATAATTATGAAGAGAACCATCTTTATGTATTTATTCTTTTTTACCTTACTGTTTGTGATATTTCAGTATATGAATGAAAAGAAAATTTTCGGAAAACAAGAAAATAAAATTGAATCACAAAAAGCTAAGATAAAGCAATTAGAAAAGAGCTTGAAAATAGCAACAGATTCAGCCGATGTCTTATCGAATACCGTATTAGATTTAAATTACTTTACCCTTCAGGGTAATGAAAATGCAATGTCTTATTTTGAAAGTCTTGGTTTTGAATCCGGGGATATTGAAGAACTAGTTGCAGAGTACATTTATGAAGAAAATTTAAAAAGTGGGGATAATCCTATAATTCCTTTCGATGGAATTAATGGTGCCATGAAAATTAATAAAATTAGGTTTTTAAATCATAAGTGGATTATTGCAGATTTTACCGATGGTAAATATTGGGGAGAAATGGTTGTGGAATATTATATTACAACCAATAAGAAGATTGAACTTACTTCTGTAGCATCTTTATTATATCCTTCCTATTAAGTAGGTCATTTCGATATATTTATCACAAACTAGAAATACTCAATGACCTAGAAATATTCAATACACTGAGTGATTCCAATTTTATTTTGGAATCGTATCGAAGTGTAAAAAAGCGATATTATATTTACTAATAGAATTAAGAATGCCTTAATAACCACTCTTTCAATTCATAAAAGTTTTGTGGAGCAACACCGTGACCTACAGGAAACTCAGAATATTCACAATTAATATTTAAATTTTGAAGAAAGGGCTTTGTTTTTCGAGCCCAATCCACAGGGATTACTTGATCTACACTTCCATGAGAAGCGTAAATGTTTAAATTACTAAAATCATTATCCGCATAATTTTCTTTAAAAATCGCTTCATTTATATAGCCACTTAAACCAATAATATTCTTAATTTTTTCTGGGAAACTCAGTCCAACCGCTAAGCTAAGGATCGTTCCTTGACTAAAACCTAATAGGGTAATGTTATCTGAATCCACATTATAAACAGAAATGATTTCATCAATACATTTCACTACTAAATCTCTAGATATAATAGCTTGTTCATCATCGCTCCATTTTCCATTAGCATTATCAAAATGGATAGCATACCAAGCATTTCCATAAGGTTGCATTGCATATGGAGCCTTTAAGGATATAATAGTATAATTATCTGGTAATTCATTGGCAAAGGAAAACAAATCATTTTCATCGCTTCCATAGCCATGTAGCATGATAATTACTGGTGATTTTTCAGAGGTATTTTTTGGAGCTTTATAATTATGCTCTAAGGATAGTATTTGTTTATTCATTTGTTAATCTAAAAATTTAAACCATTTTTGAAAAAGGTCGCTAATAATAGGAATTCCTTTTGTTTTACCTGTAATAGCCATTAATAAAGAGAATACCCACATAAAAAATGAAATAACCCAAAGTGTTTGACCTATATATTGTAAAATAAAGTTGCCTTGAAAAAAAGTAACCGATATAAATAAAAAAATGACTAAACCAAACATGTTTTTAACATGATAAGAAACAAACTTATCTTTTTCATCCATATTTAGGATATAAGCTATAATTAAACCTATAAAAGTGATATAGGCTAATATTGCTTTGTAACTCCCAGTAGTTTTATTTTTCATTAGTAATATTGTTTTAAAATGACATTATTTATTAAATTGGTAGTTCAATTTGCAAATCTAATTATTATGAGATTAATTTCTTGCCTTTTTTTATTTTTCACTGTTTTTTCTTTTAGTCAAACCTATGATGGCGACCGTGTTTTAACCGTACGATCTTATGACTCTATAAATGATCAGCCAAAAGCAAAAGGAGCATTAGGGATTAATATGAAATTGAACGGTTATTACGATGTGTATGGAGGATTACAGGATAGTGAAACTTTTAATATTGGCCAGATAAATGTTTTTGGAACGGATGACTCTCAAAGTTTTAAAATGGACATGTACCAAACTCAAATATTTATTCAGGGTGATTATGTTACAAAGGGTGGTGAAAATGTAAAAGCAGTAGTGGAGTTTGACTTTTGGGGAGGAAATGGGCATATGAGATTGCGTAAGGCATATGTAGAAACAAATCATTGGCAAATTGGTCAAAACTGGAATAATTTTGGAGATGAAGTTTTATGGCCCAATGTTATGGAATGGGAGGGACCACCATCTGGAATATGGATAAGATCTCCACATATAAAATACTTTAATACTTTTAAAAATAAAGAATGGGTTTATGAAGTTAGTCTAGAAGCACCTATGGTAGATTATGTTTCTTTAGGAGAATTAGAACCTTTGGTTGAAGAAGAATATCAGGTAACACCAGATTTAACTGCAGCAATAAAGTATAAAAAGGAATGGGGACATTTTCGTTTTTCTTCCATTTTAAGAAACATACGCTATAAATTTGATGGTGAAACAGATAGTTTTATTGGCTACGGATTTACATTGAGTGGAATATATAAAACAGAAAGAAAAAATAATCTTCAATTTCAATTGATAGGAGGTAAAGGGATTAATGCATATTTGACAAGTGTTTCAGGTTTAGGTTACGATGGATACCCAACAATAGAGGGTGATTTTGACGCAACACCTTCTTATGGTGGATGGATTTCCTACGAATACTATTTTACTCCTAAATTTCATTCAAATATAGTTTTCGGATATACAAAATATAGATTTGAAGATATGGAACGATATATCCTTTCTGAAGAACTTCCAAATGATCCAATAGATGATGTACTCGTTTTAGGTGGGGATTATTCTAGTTACCATTCTTATGGCATTCTAAATTTTATGTACGATCCTTTTGAAAGAATGACCATTGGATTGGAATTAGATTATGGCCGAAAAGATGTAGATTATAATGGTTTAGCCAATGATATATTTATTGATGAAAATAAAGAAAGAGATGCTATGAGAATAAGTTTTGGTTTTATGTTTTACTTATAAAATCTTATTATATTTTAGCTATCTGAATCAATATTACATGAAGCCCTACTTTTTATTTTTTTTTATTGTTCTTACCATTTCTTGTTCTAAGGAAAATAAAAAAAGTAATTATACAGAAATTACTAAAACCAATACCCAATATGTAGATGGTTATGTGGGAGATAAAGCCTGTGTAGATTGTCATCAAACAGAGGTAGAGCTATGGCAAGGATCGCATCATGATTTGGCAATGCAAATTGCAAATGAAACAACAGTTTTAGGAGATTTCAATAATATTAATACCACTATAGATGGTGTTGAATATTTTTTCTTTAAAAAGGATAACGATTTTATTGTTCGAATAATCGAGATAGATAATTCTGAAAAAGAATATAAAATAGATTATACTTTTGGAGTAACTCCCCTGCAACAATATCTGGTTGATTTTGATAAAGGGAAAAAGCAGGTGTTACGTGTAACTTGGGATGTTATCGATAAAAAATGGTACCATCAATATAAAGGAGATAAAATTGCTCCACATGATTGGTTGCATTGGACTAAAGGCGCCCAAAATTGGAATACCATGTGTGCCGAATGTCATTCTACAAACTTAAAAAAGAATTATTCCATTGAGGACGATTCTTTTGACACTTCCTATTCCTCCATTAATGTAAATTGTGAAAGTTGTCACGGTCCAGCAGAGAAACATCTTAAATGGGCTGAAAATGAAACGGAGGATAAAGACACCTATATTTTAACTGGGAGAAACCAGAAAGAGCAATTAAATGCTTGTGCTACTTGTCATGCGAGAAGAGTTAAACTTACAGAGAATTATACTCCAGGAGAAAATTTTGAAGACCAATATATGGTTCAAAATATCACAGACAATTTTTACCATGGGGACGGGCAAATAGATGAAGAAGATTATGTGTTGGGCTCTTTTATGCAAAGTAAAATGTATGCTGAAGGTGTTAAGTGCAACGATTGTCATAATGCACACAGTTTAAAGTTAAAGTTTGAGGGGAATAAATTATGCTTACAATGTCATGTTCCTGCTAATTATGAAACCGAACAGCATTATTTTCATGAGCAAAACACAGAGGCTAGTCTTTGTATAAATTGCCATATGACTGGAAAAGATTATATGGGTAATGATTTTAGAAGAGACCATAGTTTTAGAATTCCAAGACCAGACCAGAGTGAAAAATTTGATACTCCCAATGCTTGTATTAATTGTCATAAAGACAAAACAAATCAATGGGCAGCAAAAGCTATCATTGAGAACTATGGTGAAAAGAGAGCAGCACATTTTTCAGATGCCTTATTATTAAGTACACAAGAAAATATAAATTCTGCCCAGCGTGAGGAATTAAATAATTTTATAAATGACTTAAAATATCCAGAAATTGCTAGGGCAACAGTAATTGAAAATCTTGTATATAAACAACAAGAGGATTATGCATCTTTGGTAGTTGCATTAAATGATTCTTCTGCAATTGTAAGATATAATGCTTTATTGAAATTTAGAAATCTTACGCCTCAAGAAAGAGTGTCCATAGCTTTAAAGCATATGAATGATACCATCAAGCTTGTAAGAATAGGAGCAGCTCAATTGGTTATTGGATTAGATGAAAATACTCTAACTGGTCTCGATAAAAGTAATTTTTTAACTGCAAGAAATGAATTAGAGACTATGTTATTTAGTAATGCTGATTTTTCTAATGGTAGGATGCAATTAGGAGATTATTATCTTCAGAATAATAACATTGGAAAAGCTATAGAAAATTATGAAATGGCATTGTATAAAGACAATTTGCTATTACCCGTTTATTCCAATTTAGCTACTGCATATAGTATGGTAAATAATTTTGAAAAAGCAAGTAAAACTATAGATACTTGGATAGAGTTAGACCCTGAAAATGGACGCCCTCATTATTTAAAAGGACTTCTTAATTTTGAAAATAATAACAATGAGCTTGCTATAAACGAATTGCTGATAGCAATAAAATTAGATTCAAAAGATACTCGTTCTATGTATAATCTTGCAACTTATTATTATCAGGACCAAAGGGATTTATCAGCTGCCGAAAAATATATTGGAGATGCTTTAAATGTAGATAATAACAATCCAGACTTTGAGTATTTATTGGCCTTAATTTATCAAGGACAAGGAAAGACATCTCAAGCGAATACTATTATTGAAAAATTAAAGGCTAATCAATAGACAAAGGGTTTAACCAGTTTTTAGTTGTTTTTCCTTTATTTATTTTGGCTTGTTGTGTAATGAAACTTTTTCTAGCGTTTTTTAAACTTTTCATTAATACTTTGAAAGAATTTGTATGGATAGATTTTTGTTGGTTAAAATAGGAATCATTCATGGTAGATAAAACAGTTTTTAATTCCTCCGAACCATATTCTGAAACAAATTCATTTAGAGATTCTTTTTTATAATTTACTTTTCTTAACCAGGTATTCACCACATTTAAAAAAGTTAGAAAATCCTTTTTCTCAATAGCCCTTATCACATTTCTAAAAGTATATGATTCAGATTGCAATCTTTTGATCTTATAATTTTTATACTTCCTTCTTGATATTTTAAAGAGAGTAATAAAAAGAAAAGATCCAATTATTAAGAAGATTACATTTTTAGCAAACTCTTTTGCTGTCATTCCGAAAATCAAGAAGGGGGCTTCTGTTTCTTCTATAGTAGCAATTTCCTTTTCCTTTTGAAGCGACTTCTTAATGGTTGCCAACATTGCTAAATCGGCATTGGGTTTTACAGTTAAGCTTATGGAGTCGATTTGTTTTCTATAGAATTTTTTATTTCCAGAATTCCAATATAAATATTCGATAGCTGGAATAGTAATCACTCCTTCTTTTTCAAATAAATAACTAACAGTTTCACTTCTACTAGATGAAACTCCAGTTTTAGATTTATTGGTATTTATACTTGGTCTTTTTGGGTAAATACTAACTCCTACAATACTGTCCCAAACCGTTTTAGGAATAAACTCTGATAAAGTTCCCCCAGCTGCTCTAGAAATAGATCGTTGAATTACATCTCCAACTTTAACGTTTTGATGAGATGTCAACCATTTTTCAGTAACATTTAAAGAGGTGGCTACTAACCAGTTATTGGGGTCATATCCTAATGGAACCCCTTTTACTTCAATTGATTCTGGTTTTGTTTTTATGGAATGTTTAATTCCTTTATAGCCTCCTTCTTTTGGACTTTCTAAATTAATATCAATGGCAGGTACTGTTATGGTTCCATCTTTTGTTGGGAATAAATTATAATAAAAATCTACTCCAGCATATTTTTTTCCATTAAAACTTCTGGAATTACTAACCGATCTAAAGTAAACGGTTAAGGCACCATCTACCTGTATATTCCCTAAATCAATTCCTTTGGTAAACCAAGTAGAGGAATAAACAGAAACCTTTAATTGTACTGGCTGTCCAATATAAACATTATTTGGATTTACCTTAATATAGCTTATCAAGCTTTGGCTAAAACCCGAGAATGAGATCCCCCAAATAACAATTCCAATAAATAATTTATTTACCATTTTTTTAAATTTGTATCGGCTTCTACTAGTTTCTTTTTTATCTGGTATTTAAATTTTCTTGTTAAAAACAATGCGGGATCATCATCCACTTTACGCATTAATATATTTTTTGGCAACTCTCCATTTCCAGATTTAAAATCATCTGGTAATTCCTCTAATTCTTTCCCTTTTCTGGTATCTGTTTCCGTGGTTTCTTCTAAACGTTCTTTCTCCATATCTTTTTTGGTAGCTTCTTGGCCACCACCACTTAGGTCTTCAGGAGATCTATTTTGTTTGTTCTTTGCTTTATCCTCTTCTTCATTTAGGGCTATTTCTTCAGGCTTTAAATTATTAATTGCTTCTTTTGCTGTGATAATTTGTTGCAGGTTGTTTTTTGCATTTGTGTTAGAGGGGTCTTGTGCAAATACCTTTTCAAAAACCTCTTGCGATTTATCTAAGAGGCCCAGTTTTGCATAGGTAAGTCCCAAATTATAAAGCCCTTGACTAGAGCTGTCCTTTTCTAATTCGACTCTAGCACTTTGAAAATCTCCGCCTTTATAATAGGCAGTTCCTTTACGCATCGGATCTTTAAAGCCAGAAGCAGCATCCAAATAATTGCCAATATCATATTCCTTTTGAGCTTGGTATTCTTTAGTATACCATAAATCATTAAAATCTAATCCCTTAACCTTTTCCTTATTTTCTTCGGAACAGGAACCCAGTGTAAAAGAGATAATAACTAAATTTAAAGCCCAACCTTTTCTAAAACTAAACAAGAATATAAATGCCAAAGGAATAATAAACCAAAAACCATTGTCCTGCCAATTTTCATCTTCTGCATCACTTTTATCTTCAAAAACCAATTGATTACTGATCGTTTTTGCTAAGTCCTCTACATCACTATTATCTAAAGTCATATCAAGAATAGTACAACCCTCAAGCTCATTAAGACGATTTAATTGTTGTAAGTCTAATGCTGATTTTTGGTTGAATGATGGAATGTTTGCTCCTGCTGGTGTGGCAAAGGGATAAAGATATAGTTCCGTATTATTTTCTTGCAGAAAATTACTCACCAATGCTATGGGTATTTCTGTTAAGTCATCCGTTATTATTATGATTCTACCTTTTGCTTTATTTCCTGTAAACAGCGTGTCAATTTTAGAAAATAGAGTACTAAACCCAGTACCCTTTACTGGCATCATTTTGGGCTGTAAACCACTAACTTGATCTAATATTATTTTATAATCTGTTGTAAAAGGGGTTACCGTATGGGTAGAGCCAGCAAATACCAATAAAGTGGTTTCCGCTCTTGGATTTGCTTCTAATAAGTCCTGAACTTTAAATTTAGCTCGTTCTAACCTGTTTGGAGATATATCTGTGGCCAACATGCTTTGGGATAGATCTAGGGCTATTACAACTTTAGAATTGATTTTTTTTGTTGGAGATTTTTCTTGATTCCAAGTTGGGCCTAAAAATGAGAAGATCCCTAAAATAAACATCAACAATACCGTGAAATGCATCAGCCTAGATTTCCATTCGCTGCCTTTTTGAATAACAAAAGGGCGCAAGTCTTTAGAAATATTTTTTTTCCAGGAATTGGATTCCCTATAAAAAAACAACCCTAAGACAGTTATAAAAACAATAGGAATAATAATCCAGAGATATTCAGCTCTTAAAAAGTGAAATTGTTCCCAATCGATATGTTTAATTCTATCTAGCATTAATTTTTCCGGAATCTCTTAAAAATAAGGATCATATTATTTATAAATACCATCATAAAACCCAAAGCTATCGCTAAGCCTAATGGGTAGAAATATAAAAGTGTTTTCGGGGTATAGCTTTCTTCTTCATATTCTACAGGTTCTAATTTTTCTAGTTCTTCATAAATGTCTTCTAATGCTTCGGCATCTTTTGCTCGAAAGTATTTTCCATCAGTTAATTCCGCTATTTGGGTTAGGGTGCGTTCATCTAAATCTGAAGAACTGTTGCCAGGATCACCTATACCAATAGTATAAATAATTGTTTCTTCATCCTTTACCAGTTTTGCTGCATCCAAAGGAAGGATGTCCATTCCGCTATCCACACCATCTGTAAGTAAAAGAATCACTTTTTTCTGAATAGAATCTCTTTCAAATAAATCCATTCCTTTAACTAAAGCCTTTCCTATATTGGTCATTTGACCTGCCATGCCAACATCTGCCTCATCTAGCATAGTGTTTACCGTATTTAAATCACTGGTAAATGGCGCCTGAATATAAGCGTTAGACCCAAAAAACACCAAACCCATTCGATCGCTTTCCCGTTTTATGATAAACTCTTGCATAATGCTTTTTACAGCTTCCCAACGAGTTACAGGTTGCTTGTCAATTTGCCAATCTTTATTAGCCATACTAAAGGACAAATCCGCAATAATCAAAAAATTACGAGTCGTTTTAATTTTCTTTTCAGGCTTTCCAACCAATTCTGGAGAAGCCAATGAAGTTAATAATAGCAACCAAATAAGATACATTAGTAGCAATGTTAACCAGTTTCTTTTTTTTACAAATGCTGCCTTTTTAGGCTTTTGTTTGGATACTTTGGTAGCCGCATCAAAATAAGGGAATAGCAAAGAAGAGCTTTTGCTTTTTATAGCTGGAAGCAACCCATATATTAAAAAGGGGAGGACAGCCAAGAAAGCAACAAACGGATATGCAAATTGAAAATTATCTGGCATGTTTTCTAATCCAATGTAAACTTGATTTTATAAAAATATCTTTATCAAACGAAACTTCATCTATAAACTCATCCTTGTATACGGCAAGTGAAATAATTTCTTGGTATTTATTAAACTGAACTCCTTTTGCACTTTTGTCTAAAAAACTTAACCATTCTTCTCCTTCTAAGGATGCTACTTTTTTTCTACCGAAAGAAATCAATGCAGTTTGCTTTAATTGATACATTATTTGAGTTATTAAAGATGGAATAGAGGTATTAGATTCTAATACAATAGTTTGAATTTTAGAAATGGCATTTCTTCGATATTTATTATTTCTATAATGTAGATAGTATTTATAGGTACCATATAAAACAAAGAAGATAAACAGCATAAATAAAATCTTCCAACCCAAAGTTTCCATGGTAAAATCTATAGGTATAGGTTCTATAATAGGCTTTAATACTATAGTTTCTTCCGTCTCTTGCATTGTTTTTTAATCTTATTATTCCTTACTAAATACTTCCATCAGTTGTTCTTCAATAGGAGCAGAAGTATTTATTTTAAATATTGAAATCTCATATTTTTCTAATTCCGATTTAAAGTTTTTATAATTTTGGTCAAAATCATTATTCAAATCTTCATTTAGATTTTTATTTTTTCCATTTATATTTATTTGATGCTCTTTATTAGAAATCATCATTTTTTCTTTTGGCATTTCAGCTTCCATTTCATCAAAAACCTTTATTAATACCAAGTCATTATGCAGGGCTATTTGACTTAAATACTCGATTACATTTTTATGATATCTATGAAAATCACTGATAAAAAAGACCAAATAATCATGCGTAATTACATTGTTTAATTTGTTGATGACTTCCCCTAAGGAATTTTCAAAATCGTATTCTTTATCTTCATAAATACTATGGTTGGCTTCAATTATTTTTTGAAGGAAATAAATGATATTTTTGGGGTCTCTCTTCGGAGTAATCAATTCATAATCAGTTCCAGTATATACCATTCCACCAACTCTATCGCCACTTTTCTTAATTTTATGGGCAATAAAAGATGCTAACTCTCCAGCAACTACAGCTTTCGTTTTATGCTTAGAACCAAAACCCATAGTAGGGGATTGGTCGACAAAAATAAATGCAGGCTTTTCTTTTTCTTCAGTAAATACTTTGGTATGGGTTTTACCAGTTTTTGCAGTAACATTCCAATCAATATTTCGTATGTCATCCCCAATAATATAGGGTCTTGCTTCTTCAAAATCTAACCCTCTACCTCTTAATCGAGAGGCAAACCTACCTGCCAATACACTATTGGACTTTTGTTTTCCTATTTTAAAATTTAATACAGACCCAATCCACTCGAATTTTAATAAATTCTCGAGGCTTAAAAATATATTTGGATTGGATTTTTTTTGCTTCATAACAATTTATGCTACTACTGCAACTACTTCAATTATTTTGTCGATAACTGTATTAGAATTTATGCCTTCTGCACGTGCTTTATAGCTTAATGCTATTCTATGTCTTAACACATCTTTAATCACCTGATGTATGTCATCTGGAGTAACATAGTCTCTATTTTGCATCCAAGCATTTACTCTGCTACATCTATCCAAACCAATGGTGCCTCGAGGACTGGATCCAAAATCTATTAATTTTGAAAGATCTTCATCATATTTCTCTGGATATCTAGATGCAGAAATTAAACTCACCATATATTTTTCTAGTTCTTCTGAAACTTTAATTTGTGCAATTTCTTTCCTAGCATCGAAAATAGATTGTTGTGAGATACTTGCAGACTTTTCGGTATTTGAATTTTGTGAAGCTTCTCTTTTATTTAATCGCATAATTTCTAATTCCGATTCATCATCTGGATAATCAATTATAGTATGTACTAAAAAACGATCCATTTGAGCTTCAGGTAGGGGGTAAGTGCCTTCTTGCTCTATAGGGTTTTGAGTAGCCATTACCATGAAAAGTTTGTCCATATTATAAGTTTTTCCAGAAACGGTAACTTGCCTTTCCTCCATGGCTTCTAATAAGGCAGATTGTACTTTTGCAGGCGCTCTATTAATTTCATCTGCTAAAATTAAGTTACTGAATATGGGTCCCTTCTGAAATACAAATTTTTCCTTTTCATCTGGAATATAAATTTCAGTTCCTGTAATATCTGAAGGCAATAAATCGGGAGTAAATTGAATTCTGCTTAAGCCACAATCTAAATTTTGAGCTAAAGATTTGATGGCTCGAGTTTTTGCTAATCCGGGCAACCCTTCTAATAACATATTCCCATCTGCTAAAAGCACTAATATGATTCGCTCTATTAATTTTTCTTGTCCAATTATTGACTTAGACATGCGCGATTTTAATTCGGTTATTGCTTCAATAGGAGTCATATATATGGCCTTAAAATTTGTGTGTTATTTGTTTTTTTATAAATTAATCTAACTCAAAAGGGAAGATCACTTTCCAATCGTTTTTCATATCGATTACTGTCCAGCCATCCTTAATCGCTTGGTCTAAACCTTTGTCTAACTTACCAATATGCGAATCTCTATCGTAAGCCCATTCGCGTTCTGCATCTGTATGATGTACATATAGCATAAAGCTTTTGTGTGTATTAGATGCTGCCCATTGCATCATCTGAAGATCACCATCTGAGTTTCCTGAAGAAAACACTGGCTTTTTACCAATTATTTTTTGAATGTTTAATGGTTTGCCTTCTTTGTCATCATTATAATCTAATGCTGGCAATCTTTTAATCACTGGGTTTCCATTATTATAATCAAATTCTGTTTTAATACGGCTTCCAATAATTTGTTCTGTTGGAATTCCATAAATTTCGGTTACAAACGCTCTCATAAAATCTACGCCTCCACCCGAAACTACATACGTTTTAAAATTATTCGCTCTTAAATACTGTAAAAGCTCTAACATAGGCTGATATACCATTTTATCGTAGCCCACATTTTTTGTAGGATGCTTTGCGGTATTAACCCATGCTTTTACATCGGCATCAAATTCCTCGGTAGTATTTCCCGCGTGTGTTGTCATTACCAATTTAATTAAACCATGCTCTCCTTGCTTTTTTAATTCTTCCATATCATCTTCGAGAACTGCTTTAAAAGGTTGTTCGTTTTTCCACTCAGGATGATCAACAGCCATTTTCTTAACACGATCTATAGCAAAAAATAATTGAAAGTAAGCAGGCTGCTCTGCCCATAAATTACCATCGTTATCAAAAGTGGCAATACGGTCTTTTATAGGAATAAAATTTTGACTTTCAGAATTGGTAACGTCTTCTACATAAGAAATGATGTTTTGTTTTGAGGCAACATCATTCCAAGAAGGCAATGGATTCTCTACTTTTTTCTCCTGAACAGCTTCCTCCGTTTTTTCTTTTGTTTGACAAGAAATAAAAACAAATAGTACTAAAATAAAGGCATATCGAATTTTCATAGAGCAATTAATTATTGGGTTAAATAACAAAAGCTAAATATAATAAATATTTAGCTTTTGAATTTCCTTGTTAATCTTTAGGATTTTTAATGATTTCCTGGAGTAGATAATTTTTCCATTACCTGATCCAAGCTAAAACTCGCCGCCTTCATTCTTGGCGGATATTCTTTAAAAGTCATTAAAAATTCTCCAACAATATCTTGAGCTGGGACTAATAAATAAGCTCTATCTAAAAGCCAATCATAATACGTATTAGAAGTAATTTGTGCTATTTCATAAGGATCTCTTCTAAGATTTTCCATTAAAGGAATTCTTAATGGGGTAAAAGGGTTTGCCCATAATAATAAGGTTCCAGTCTCTCTTTGTTCCATAAAAATTAATTTCCAATCATCATATCTCAGTGCGGTTAAATCACCATCATCAGAAAAATAGAATATTTCATGCCTTCTTCCTTCTTTTTCTTTACCTGTTATATGTGGTAACATATTATAACCATCTAAATGTACTTTAAAGGTTTTATCACCCACTTTTTTTCCTTTTAGTAATTCATCTTTTACATTTTCATTTCCTGCTGCTGCTAAAAATGTTGGTAGCCAATCCATACCAGAAATAATTTCGTTAGAAACTGAACCTGCTTCAATTTGTCCAGGCCAACGAATCATAGAAGGAGTTCTCCAACCACCTTCCCAATTAGTGTTTTTTTCACTTCTAAAAGGAGAAGATCCAGCATCGGGCCAAGTATTTTTATGAGGTCCGTTGTCTGTACCATATTGTACTATGGTATTGTCTGCAACCCCTAATTCATCTAGTAAATCTAATAATTCACCTACATGCATATCATGCTCTACCATACCATCTCCATATACATCTTGTCCTGAAATTCCTTTATGCTCTTCTTTTACGTGAGTTCTAAAATGCATCCGTGTTCCGTTCCACCAAACAAAAAATGGCTCTCCAGATTTAACTGCGTTTCTTATAAATTTTTTGGCAGCAGCTACAGTTTCATCATCTACCGTTTCCATTCTTTTTTTGGTCAATGGGCCCGTATCTTCAATTTTTCCATCTGAATAGGAATGAATGACACCTCTAGGGCCATATTTTTTTGCAAAATCCGGATATTTTTCAGGATCAGGATAGTCCTCATTTTCAGGCTCTTCTTCTGCATTTAAGTGGTATAAATTCCCAAAAAATTCATCGAATCCATGATTTGAAGGTAAGTGTTCGTCACGATCTCCCAAATGATTTTTTCCAAATTGTCCAGTTCTATATCCCAATGGCTTTAATAATTCAGCTATGGTAGGATCTTCTGGAGATATTCCTTCTTTTGCTCCAGGTAGGCCTACTTTACTTAATCCTGTCCTGAAAACACTTTGACCCATTATAAAGGATGAACGTCCTGCAGTACAAGATTGTTCAGAATAGTAATCTGTAAAAATCATTCCTTCATTTGCTACACGATCAATGTTAGGAGTTCGATATCCCATAAGTCCCATAGTATAAGCGCTAATATTGGATTGCCCTATATCATCACCCCATATTACTAGAATATTGGGTTTGTCGTTTTGTGCTTTTACAACAAGTGATATTGCAAAAAGAGCAATTAATGTTAATGTTTTTTTCATTGTTTATTTTTTAATTCTTCTTTTATTTGATTTTCTAATTCATTATATTTTTCCATTAATGTATTTGATATTGTACTCGGAATGTCATGTAATTTTTTCAACTTCAAGGAGAAATAGATACTAAAAGCACCTGCAATTATAAATGCCAAAGCTGTCCAAATTACAACAGTCATTCCACCAAATAAAGGATTCCAAATTAGTATAAAAGCAAATATAACGCCTAATATACCTACAACCATTAAATTCCCCCAATCTAAAACGCCATAACTTTTTAAATCTAATGAAAAACTAATGGCTCCAATAGATCTAAATAAAATGACAAAACCTACATAAAAAGGTAAGGTTATTATTGAAATTGCAGGATTCATAACTAATAATATACCCATAATAAATGTAAGAATACCAGAAGTTAATATCCATCCCCAGTTCTCTAACTCATTTTTATTTGATAAAGAAAATATAATATCACTTAACCCAGAAACAATAAATGAAATACTAAATAATATAGCTAAAGTTACATAAGATTCTAAGGGTGTTTTAAATACCCAAATACCTACACCTATAAAAAATAATCCTAATAATAATGGGAGGTACCAATACTTGATTGCATTTCTAATATTTTTAATTAATTTAAGATTCATAATTTTAATGGTTAATTTATGCCTACTCTAAAAGATTTTCAGCTTTCTCTTAAAAAACAAGAACTATATATTAAAGTTGTCACAAGGAAATTATAAGAAATGGGATTATTATCGATTTGTAGAAATAAATATAATAAAAAAATATTTGAAATTTTTATGATAAAAAAAAGCCAGTAATTTTCGAAGAAATAACTGGCTTTAATTATAATAATTTAATTTCTTTTAGCACTTTGCATCTGATCCAATACTTTATCTAAACTAAAACTTCCCACTTCTTGTCGTTGTGGATAATCTTTGAAAGTTGCGAGAAATTCTCCAATTTTAGCTTGAGCAGGAACCAACATAAACATTCTGTTAGCTAACCAATGGTTATAATCTTCAGAATCATGCTGTGCTCTCTCAAATGGATCACCATATAAATCCATTAACATCGGGAATCTTAGCTCAGTATATTTTTTTTGCCATACATCAAACCCATGATTTTCTTGAATTTTAAAATGCATTTTCCATCTTTTGTATCGAAAAGCATTTAAAGAACCATCATCATCAAAATAGAAAATTTCATCTCTAGGGCTTTCTTCTGTTTCTCCAGTTAAATAGGGTAAAAAGTTATAACCATCTAAATGCACCTTATAATTGCGTCCTATTGCTGAGTGTCCATTTAATAATTTTTCTTTAACATCATTTTCTCCAGCTGCTGCAAGGAAAGTTGGTAGCCAATCTTCTCCTGAAATAATAGCATTACTAACCTGTCCAGGCTTAATTTTTGCAGGCCATTTAATTAAACAAGGAGCTCTAAATCCACCTTCCCAAGTTGTTGCTTTTTCACCTCTAAAGGGAGTCATGCCACCATCAGGCCAGAAAATAATTTCAGCACCATTATCAGTTCCAAAAATTACAATAGTATTTTCTTCAATTCCTAATTCATCTAATGTAGTGGTTAACTCACCAACAATATCATCCAATTCGGTCATTCCGTCTGCATACAATCCCAATCCTGTTTTTTCTTTATATTTATCTTGTAAATGCGTCCAAACATGCATTCTTGTAGAATTATACCATACAAAGAAAGGTTCGTCGTTTCCATGAGACTTTTTCATAAAAGCGATTGCTGCATCTTTGGTTTCATGATCTACTGTTTCCATTCGTTTTTTAGTTAATGGACCCGTATCTTCAATTCTTCCATCTGCAGAAGAACTAATTACTCCTCTTGGACCGAATTTTTTCTTAAATTCTGCACCTTTTGGGTAATCAGGATGTTCTGGCTCTTCTTCAGCATTTAAATGGTATAAATTACCTAAGAATTCATCGAAACCATGATTGGTAGGTAAGTGTTCATCTAAATCTCCTAAATGATTTTTACCAAACTGTCCTGTTGCATAGCCATGATTTTTTAAAAGACCTGCAATCGTAGGATCTAAAATATTAAGTCCTTCTTTGGCTCCTGGTAATCCAACTTTGGTTAGTCCAGTTCTATAGGGAGATTGTCCTGTTATAAAAGCGGAACGACCTGCAGTACAAGATTGTTGAGAATAATAGTCCGTAAACTGAATTCCATCTTTACCTATTTTATCGATGTTAGGCGTTTTGTAGCCCATCATTCCCATATTGTAAATACTTGGGTTGGACCAACCAATATCGTCTCCCCAAATCACGAGAATGTTAGGTTTTTCATCATTTTGCGCTACCATTAATAATGGAGCGAAAAATAATAAGGATAGAAATAGTGTTTTTTTCATATTAATTTAATTTTTTAGTTAAGTTTTAAAGATAATAAAAAGCCAGTAAATATTGCAACAAAATAATAGTATATTTGAGACTTATTCACTCCAAATGACAAAGAATATACTACTTCTCATTATTCTAAACATTTCATTATTTTCTGTATGTGCACAAGAACAAAAAAAAGATTCTTTATTTGATAAGGAATCTAAAACTTTTATGGTATTGCCTCTGATTACTAGTAATCCAGCTATGAAAACCGGTTTTGGTGCTATGCCCATGTATTTTTTTAAATTGAAAAAAAAAGATACGATATCACCTCCATCCATGGTCGTTCTATATGGAGTTTACACAACAAATAAGAGTCATATATTAGTGCCAGCCGCTCGATTATTTTGGAATGAAGATAAAAATAGGTTGAATTTAGCTGCCGGAAATGTGAGGATAAATAATGACTTTACTTATGATATTATGGACGAAGATTTACAATTGGTTTTTTCTGAAATACGCTCCTTTATTACTGTTGAATATAGTAGAAAAGTTTTCGGAGACTTTTATGTAGGGGCTTTGTACCTAGGTATGCAAACCGATTATAAATTTGATCAAGGGAATGATGAAGAGAATGATTTTACTCAAGAATTTTTTGAAGAAAACGGAATTACTGACAATTTCGTTTCTAGTATTGGACTAAGTTTATCTTTCGATAATAGAGATTATGTGTATTATCCAACAAAAGGGATAAATGTGAATGTACGACCTAAGTTTAATAGAACGTGGTTGGGAAGTGATAATGATTATATAGATACGGATTATAATGCTGCCTACTATACACCTTTAAGTATAAATTCGGTATTAGCAATTGGTTTGGCAGGAGGATTTGCAACTGGAGATGTTCCTTTTGACGGCTATCAAAACTATGGAGTTAAAAATAGCCTGAGAGGTTATACTACAGGAAAATATAAAGGGAAAAATATGATAGCCTTACAGGCTGAATATAGAAGAACTATCTATAAAAGATGGGGTGGAGTCCTGTTTGCAGGAACTGGTAGCGTTTGGGGAAATGATAATGAAGGAGAAGAATCCTTTGAAAGAGATTGGCTACCTAGTGCAGGTTTAGGTGCAAGATTTTTAATTTCTAGAGAAAAGAAAATTAACCTTCGTTTAGATTATGCCATTGGAGTTGATGGAAACCAAGGACTTTACTTTGGCATCATGGAAGCTTTTTAAAATCCTCAAAAAACTATTTAGTGACTATTTTTTTATTGGAAATAACTCCATAAACCTTCCCTTTTAGCTTTCTTCCTAATAATGCTGCATTTTTTGATTTGGAAATAATATCTTTTTTAGAAAAAATCCATTCCGTTTTTGGGTTAAATAAACTAAGATCAGCTTTGTTGCCTTCTTCAATTGTATTGATTGGAATGTGGAAGGTCTCTTTTAAGTCAGTTAATGTATTAATTGCTGTTTCAGTATCTAAAACAGTATTTAATGCACCAAAGCAACTTTCTAAGCCAATGCTTCCATAATAAGCGTGATCAAATTCTGTTTTTTTATGTTCTATGTCAATTGGGTTATGATCGCTTGTAACTCCATCAATTACCCCTTCTTTTAGCCCTTTTATAAGTGCATTAATATCTGTTTTAGTTCTTAGTGGTGGCATGAGCTTGTAATTAGTGTCAAAAGTCTCTAAAACATCATCTGTAAGAATTAGATTAGAAATTGCCACACTACAAGTTACTTGTAATCCTTTCTTTTTAGCACCTTTAATAAGGGCTACAGATTTTTTAGTGGAAATGGTAGGGATATGAAGTTTTCCTTCTGTGTATTCTAAAATATAAAGATCTCTTATTATCTGTAACTCTTCGGCTAAGGCAGGAATACCTTTTAATCCTAAAAGAGTGCTATTTACTTCTTCGTTAACCATACCTTGTTTTGCAATGGCTTTTTCAAAAGGAAAGGATTGAACTAGCCCATCAAAAGACTGAGAATATTGTAAGGCAATTTTTAATAAATTGGGATTTTCAATAGATTTTTTGTAATCGTAAAAGGAAACGGCGCCTTCATTTTTCATATCGTAAAGTTCCGCAAGATTTTTACCTTCACACTTATTAGATAGTGCGCCAATAGGGTAGAGGTTTACCGAATTTTGACTGGCTTCAGATTTTAAAAATTTTATAGTTGATTTACTATCGGTTACTGGATTTAGGTTCGTATTAACTGCAACATGAGTAAAACCACTATGAGCAGCTGTTTTTAATCCATTTGTAATGGTTTCTCGTTCTTCAAAACCAGGTTCTCCAAAAGAGACACTACTATCAAACCAACCCTGAGAAATATGAAGATTGGCAAGATTAATTTCTTTTGCCTTATTCGTATTAGCTATCGAAGCTTTAATTTTTGTTAGGATACCATTTTCGATAAGAATATCTCTCTTTTTTAAATGGTGCTTGCTAGAAGCATCTATTATGGTGGCAGATCTTAATAAAATATTCATTTGTAGAATTTTAAAATAAGCATTTCCATTATAAGGAATAGTAATGCAAAAATAGCAAACCATTTCCAATAACTGTTAATTGTATTTTCTGAATTGATAGAATTAAAAAGTTCCTCGACAGTTTGAAAAACATTTACACCCTCCCAATCCTTCGGGTCTGCATATTGTAATTTACTTTCACCTCTATGATAATTATAACTAACATTTTCCAAGGAAATTTGGTCCTTTTCAATACTGAAGATACCTGCTTTAGAGGGCTCATCCTCTGTGGTTACTATCACTTTAGTTTCTTTAGTTTGTTGTAAAGGAATAAAATTAAAAGTACTGTCTTTTAAAGTTAAAATTTCGTCTTGTAGCAGTTCTACAGGGATAGCATATGTATTTTGCTTTCCAATTTCGTAATATAACTTTGGAAGTGGCAAACTTTGTTTTGCCATATTATAAAGTGTAGGAACTATTAAAGGAGAGCTTTGAAAATTGGAGTTGTCTAAGTTTAATGATGCTGTACTTACAAATGTATTGTTCTGTTGCACTATAAAGGGTTTGCTGTCTTCAAATCGCAATACTGAAGTAGCTCTAGTATTTAAATTATAATAAGAGTTTACCTTAGGGTACTGAAAATTAACGACCTGTTTCTCAAAAACATCCGTATACAAAGGATGGTCAAATACTATCTGACTAATCTTTTTTTCTTGTAGATCTATTTCTGAAAGGCTTCCCATCTGTAACTTCATTAATAGGGTATTGTAATCCTCTAAATTTCCATTATTCGATGGAATGATAAAGATACTACCACCTTGGTCTGAAAAGGATTTTAAAGCAGTACTTAGGGATTCTGGAATGCTTTGTAATTCATTAATTACTATTAAATTCTGCTCTGGAAACTCACTATAATTTAGACTTCCTGAATCTTGTTGCTTAAATTCAAATTCTTCAGGATTAAAAATTCGTTGTAAATAAGAAGCAGAAGACTCGTTTAAAGACAATACTTTTATCTTATTAACAGCATTAATTGAAAAATATAAAATATTGTCAAATAATAAGTTAGGGTCGTTAAGTTCTAGTTTGCCTTGAAATTCTGAAATATCTTTGATATCGAAATTAATCGAATTCGTTTCTTGATTAGAAAAGTCTATTGCTGTTTTAGCAATAAGCGTTTCATTATTGAAAAGTGAAATTGGCACTGTACCCTGAAAATCACCTTGGCTAGTCGCCTTTACTATAAGTTCTTTATTTACTAAATATGCTGTATCTAAACTTATATTTTTAGCATTAATGGCTTTTAAATGTATTGCGTCCACTTTTATATTTTCTGAATCCCCTATTTCTTGTAAAGGGAAAGCACCTTTTTGTTGAAAATCTGAAACGATAATCAATCGCTTTTCAGCCGCCTTGTTTTTGGAAAATAACTGCTTGGCCTTTAATATAATTTCAGAAGGGGATAGCTGTTTTTGTGAATAATTTACCGAAAGAATTTCATTTTTAAAATCTTGTAAAGAAGCGTTTCTGCGAGAATAGTTATTGGTAAACCAGCTTATATTATCGGTTGTAGACTGTGAGTAAAGTTGCTGTAAAGCTCTTTGTAGCAGTGGGCCTTCATTCCCTTTAATCTGCATACTAAAAGAGTTGTCCACATACAGAACCGTTTCTTTTTCAGTATTTAAAGCGGTTTTGGAAGCAGAAAAAGGTTGCGCAAAAGCTAAGATGATACAAGCCAAAGCAAGTAATCGCATTAAAAGTGTTAGCCATTTCTTTAATTGTGAACTTTTTCTAGTTTGTATGGTTACTTTTTTTAGAAAGGCAACATTGGTAAAAGCTACTTTCTGAAATTTTCGTAATTGAAAAAGATGAATGAAAATAGGAATGAGTAGTAGAAATAACGCGTAAAGAAGTTCAGGGTGTTTAAACTGCATTCCAATATTTATTAGACAAATATAATCATTGCTACATAATAAAAGAGATAACTTAACAAGAAAGGTTCTTTTTATTATAAAAAATGCCCCTGTTAATTAACAAGGGCATTTATTTATAATCTATAATTTTGGAGTATTGTATTATTTAATTTAAGATGGTCCCCCGAAGTTACATACTTCAAAATACATAGCCCAGCTATTACCAGGAATATCATCACCATTTGCCCAAGCAGTTTCTTCTTGATGAGTTACTGTATTATAGACAACAGCATGAGCTGCTACCCAGGTACATTCATTTATTGCTAATTCATAAAGATCTGAATAAGTAAATGTTGTAACACCATCAACATGGTCTGTTCTATAAGGAAACCTTCCTATTTTAGGATTTCCACGTCTAGTTGCCGGCATATCTTCTTGAGATCCAACATATAAATGTGTTTCTAAGATTATCCAATCACCTTCGGTTTCATAGGTAACATCAAGATTTCCATCAGTTTCTGATATAATAATATTTCCAGAATCAGTAAATTGACCAGCGATTAAATCAGTTTCGGAATTATTTCTATTTAGTCTATCTGTGGGTAAGATTTCTTGAACATCGGTTTCATTGTTTTCAGTTGAGCAACCTATTAATAAAATAGCACTCAGAATAGTAATAATTAAGTAGTTCCTTTTCATGATTTACATATTTTAAATGAAGGAATAAACTTACATATTATTTTATGATAAATAGATAAAAGACCATATAATACGTTAAAAGACACTTTAATTTAACGTATTTATTAAAAACCCTCAAAAACTCCCAAGCCAAATAATGCAAAATCGTATTTAACTGGGTCTATAGGGTCTAGCTTCCTAAGAGATGTATCTAACTCTAGCAATGCTTTTGCATCGTTTTGTTTTCTTTTCAGCAATCCTAATTTTCGCGCTACATTTCCAGAATGTACATCTAAAGGGCAGGATAGTAGCGAAGTAGGGATTGAATCCCAGATTCCAAAATCTACACCATTTGTATCTTTTCTTATCATCCACCTTAAATACATATTAATTCTTTTTGCAGCAGAGTTTTTTAATGGATCACTTACATGTTTTTCCGTTCTAATTAAATGTGGCAAGCTAAAAAAAGTCTTTTTAAATTGGTGTATAGAATGTTGGAGTGTATTGTCTTTGGAAGACTCAGAAAAGATTGCTTCTAAACCATAGTGATGAATATACAGATTTTTTAAGGCTATTATAAAGTAATTAAGATCTAATTCATTAAAAGTTCTATGTACAAAACCCGAAAGGTATTTGGAGTCTTCTGGAGTATAATTTAAAACAAAGTCGTGAGGAGAATTCCCCATGATATCCACTAGTCTATTTCCATTTTTAATAATACTCTTACGATTTCCCCATGCAATGGTTGCTACTAGAAAACCAATGATCTCTATATCTTCTTTTTTCTGAAATAGATGTGGAATCTGAATGGGATCACTTTCGATAAAATCTCGATTATTATATTGTAAGACTTTAGTGTCTAAAAATTCCTTTAATTCCTTTTGATTCATTTATTAGGATATGATCTTTCCGTCTTGCATCACTAATTTTCGATCAGCCATTACTGCAAGATCATTATTATGTGTAACAATAACAAAGGTTTGCCCAAATTCATCTCGTAGTTTAAAGAAGAGGTTGTGTAGGTTTTCTGCGCTTTCTGTATCTAAATTCCCACTAGGTTCATCTGCTAAAAGGATAGAGGGATTGTTTATCAATGCTCTTGCAACTGCAACTCGTTGTTGTTCTCCTCCAGAAAGTTCATTGGGCTTATGAGATTCTCTATGGGATAGGTCTAGAAATGATAGTAATTCTTTAGCCCTTTTAATGGCCTCAGGTTTTGGAGTCTTTTTTATAAATGCAGGAATGCAAACATTTTCCAAAGCAGTAAATTCTGGTAATAATTGATGAAACTGAAAGATAAAGCCTAGGTTTTCATTTCTAAATTTTGCCAATTCATTCCTGTTGAGGGCTGCAATATCAATCCCATTAATTTCTAAAGCACTATTAGGTTCAGATTTTGAAAAAGTATCTAAAGTTCCTAATATCTGGAGTAATGTAGTTTTTCCAGTACCTGAAGCACCTACAATAGAAACAATTTCATTTTTTTTTATCTCTAAATCTACACCCTTTAATACGTGTAATTCATCAAAATATTTATGGATGTTATTGGCTTTAATCATATATAATTATATAGTGTGAAAGTACTATTTTAGGATAGATTAAGCAATAGTTTTTTAGGGTTAAGAATTTTTATTAAAAACGCCTTTTACATTATTATAATCAATAAAATAAGTGATTCTTAACGACAAGCTATGTTCTGCGGGTTCATTGAATAAATTTTCAAGACTTCCTCCGTAATCTATAGTAGACAGTTCATCCTCATTAAATATCTGATTTCTATAAAGTAGGGTAGCTTCACTGCCTGGTGCAAATCGCCATCTAAAACTTAAATCTATATTCCAGATGTTAAAGTTAGTGTTTGGATCTTCCTCGGTAGTATCATAATCTGCTTCAGTTAGGGATCCATCGTCATTTAAAGTGTAAAACAAGTTGTCTGTATAATCAGCAGTACCCCAATAGTTTCTAAACCTTAAATCAATTGCTTTATAGGGATCAAAGTTATAGCTAGCTGCTAAAGAATTTTCTAGATTTGCGATATCTCGTTGCCCAAAATAAATATCTGTTTCTGTATCACTAACGTATCCATTATTTTTATTCCTTAAGAGATAACTGGTTTCCCAGATTAATAAAAGATGTTCTGAAAAACGATATCTTGGTTCAAATCTAAAGCTATAATTTGCCTGTGGATCATCAAAATAAGTTCGATAACCTACATTTAAATCTATAGCAAATTTCTTTCTATAATCTGTAGAAATCCAAGTAAAGCCTCCCATATTTGGACTGTAAGTTACATGCCTACCATCTACACGAGGTTCAAAATAATCTTGGTTCTCGCTACCTCCATTTATGCCACCACCAAATGAAAATCGGCTAGGTCTAACGAAAAAAGCATTTAAAATAAAGAAGTTTGAGGTCTGTACACTAGGCTTATAAAGCCTTCTATGTCGAGCAGTAAGTTCTACTCTGTATTTATCAAAAGTTTTATTAGGTTCAAATATTTCATATGAAGCACCTGCAACAAAATTGTTGAAGTTATTTCTAAAATTCAATCCGAGGTCATTAATGTCTAAGGTAGTATTTGCAAAATCGTGACCAACTCTATATCTAAAATTCCCTTTAATTCTAAAGATATCTAATTCAGATTGAAATCCAGTTTTAATACCATCGCCTTCATTTATATTGCTAAAAATAGCTCTTCCAGCAGTTCTAAAGGTATTTTCTTTATCCGCGATACTAAATACTCCAGCGGTAACATTTCCATTTCTAAATTCAGACCCTTCTCTTGTAACATTTGTATTAATCAGTGAAACAGAGGAGTTGCCATTAAACTCTTGATCTAGAACAAATACATTGTAATTGGCTAAAGGTTCAACTAGTTCTTTACGTTGATTGCCTGTGACAGTATCTTTAACCACTGCATATGTTTTTTCAGTGATAGAATTTAAAATACCAATCCCTAAACCTTTTTTTGTTCTTCCTGAAACTTTTATAGCATTAAGGATATTTACACTGCTAGGGGATTCTGTAATATCTTCATTTTCTCCTAAATCCTCAACCTCGCTTGAAGGAGGTCCGCCAATTCTTCTTGAGAAAAAGATTCGCCCTTTATTAAATAACTCAACACCTTCTGTAAAAAAAGCTCTGTTTTCACCAAAGGTTTGTTCAAAAGGACCTAAATTAAGTCTTACTTCGTCAAAAGCAGTTTGCCCAAAATCGGGAACTAAAGTAAGGTCTAAAGTAAAGCTATCACTGATACCGTATTTTAAGTCTAATCCAGCCGTAAAATCTGCGCTAGTGTTTTTATCGTGACTAGATAAAAGACCTTGAGCAAAAGGGTAGAAGGTAAGTCTAATAGGAGGGTCAATATCCTTAACCCCAGTTATTAATCCATTATATAGTTTAGGATTTCCGACTTCTTTGTCTATAAAATTCCAGGTATGTGTTTCGTTTTTAGTTTTTAATACTCTAAAAAAATTCACACTCCAATCTTGTACATCAACTTCAGGAAATCGTAATGCATTATAAGGAATTTTATATTCGGCATACCAACCTCTTTCATCTTTAGAAATCTTACATGAAAAAACTACATTATAATTAAAATCCTCATTGTTCTGAGAACTCTTGGCATCACCTATAGTTCCAGCACTGGTTACATAAAAACGAGTTTCATTAATTCCGTCGTTATAGGTGTTTAACGCGATATAAAACAAATCTGCTTGAACGAAAACTTCATCCCTTTGACTAAACTGACTTAAAATATTATCAGGGTCAGGATCGTACATGGAAACTCCAAAATATACAGCAGTATTATCATATGCTATTTTAACTTCGGTTTTATAATCTTCAGAAATTTCTCCTTCATTACCTGGTTGCCACATATTAAAACCGGAAGCAATTGGAATGTTTTCCCAAATGGCATCGTCTAAAACTCCATCAATTTTTGGAGGAGTCGAAATTCTTACCGCTTCTATACTCTTTTTATCTTGAGAAAATACTGATAAAGTGCTAATTAATAAAATGAAACTTACTAGTTGTTTTGTCATGATTAAGATTGATTGATGGTTGATTGATGATGATGATTGCACTATCCTATTTTTAATGAGGATGAACAAATCTATGCTTCTCAAGTCTGTAGTTGTGCTAATGAAAAGTTAAAAACAAAGACCTTAACTTTTCTTTAATATTTAATTGTAATTTTGATTGAAAATAAAATTTACTATGGAAAAAGCCATTTTTGGTGGAGGTTGTTTTTGGTGTACAGAAGCAATATTTCAACGTTTAAAAGGAGTTGAAGGAATTCTTCCAGGATATACTGGAGGGACAATTAAAAACCCAGCTTATCGAGAGGTTTGTACTGGAAGGACAGGACATGCAGAAGCAATTGAGATTACTTATAACAAGGAAGAGGTTTCTTTTAATACACTTTTAGAAGTGTTTTTCGCCACTCATGATCCAACAACATTAAACCGGCAAGGAGCTGATGTGGGTACGCAATATCGAAGCGGAATTTTTTATACTTCAGAAGAACAGAAAATACAAGCAGAAGCATTTATAAAAAAGTTAAATGAAGCTAATTATTATAAATCACCTATTGTTACAGAAATCACACCTTTGACTGTTTTTTATAATGCGGAAGAGGATCATCAAAACTATTATAATGAAAATTCAGAACAGCGATATTGTGATTTTACCATTACTCCCAAAATCGAAAAAATTAAGCAATTGTTTTCAGATAAGTTAAAGTAAAACTATTGGCATTCTTTTTGCATTATTATCAGTAAATAACAAAATGAGTCAAAAAAATAAACTATTACGAAAAGGAATTATATTAGACCTTATTGGAATGAGTACCTTGTTTATTCCTGGTGCAGGGATGTTTATTGACTTACTTTGGGCGCCTTATGCAGCAAAGCAGATGAACAAAATGTATAAAGGTAAAAAAGGTAAAATTGCCTCTATTATTGTTTTTCTTGAAGAAATTTTACCCGGATTTGATTTTATACCCACATTTACCTTAATGTGGTTATACACCTTTGTGTGGAAAAAAGAAAAAGAAGAAAACTTAAATCCTATTACCATAGAGATATAAAAAAAAGTCCCAATTTGGGACTTTTTTTATATAAGTGATTTTGTGTTTATTCTACAGCAACATTAAAAGTTACTTGAATATCTGTTTCACCACCTGCATTTGCAATATTACCATCACTTACACCTTCACCATCTTTGTTTGGCTCGTGTCTTAAAGTAATTGTCATTGCTCCATTTCCTGCATCATTTGTAGTAAATGAGTAAACAAGACCTATAGGGTTTCCATCACTATCCATATCACCATAACTAAAGTTTCCTATATTATTAGTAACAGAATAGAATACTTGGTGCTCTAAAGCTTCTTCTTCTACTTCTTCAGTAATATCTTCTGCTGGCGACTCTAATTCGTTTAATAATTGAACAGAACCACTATAAGTAGAAT
>OLHJ01000062.1_pt1 | contig 43360 bp, 43 predicted proteins | sample 1609491 | NCBI WGS metagenome assembly OLHJ01 (sample SAMN05416861, study PRJEB24817) | seawater metagenome | isolation source: Sea water | place: Canada:Atlantic | collected 2013-11
TGCAAAGATAGAAAGCTTTAGCTACCAAACAAACTTTTCGTAACTTTTTTAATGATGTTTTTGAAGAAATCTTAAATCAAACTTTAAGCTATTGATAGCCATTAAATTATGATTTGTAAAAAACCTAATTATTTCAATATCTAAATTATAATATAGAGTGACTAATACTAAAGCCCTACCTCCTATTAAATTAAATTAAGATGAAGAAATTTCAAAAAAAACAAAAGAGCGAACTACTAATATACTACAAGTCAAGAAACTGAACTAAGGATTGTTGTATTATTATTTATCAGCTTGCTTATTCCAATGAGCTTTAAGATCAAAAAGGTCAATTGGGACAGCAGGTTTTTGTCTTTCTAAAATATTTGACTGAAAAGAACGCTCTAAAATATCTTCTATTAAATAATCTTCTTTATTAAGGTATGGGTCGTATTCATCTTTTAAAGATATATCAAACATATTGGCTGTAGTATTGTACCAAAATGCTCTCCATCCTGTTCGAAGTTCCTTTACTAACTCAAAAGAGGTCCTTCCTGTTTGCCTATGTATGAGTTTGGATAGTATCTGACCTTCAGTTCTAGTAAACTTTTTCAGTTTTTCTGAAAACTCTTCTTCTATATATTTTTGAACTCTTTTTGTATATCGCTTTTTAGCTCCTTTTTTCTCAATAGTCTTTAGCCTTTCAGTCATTGTTGTTAATCTTTCAGAAGCTAATTTGGCATAAGGATATACTTTTCTTGTTTTCCGACGTAATATAAGGTAGCGTCTTCTGTCTTCTTTTGAATTAAACTCTAACTTATTTAACAATATCACTTCATCTAAATCAATATACTCTCTAGGAACTGTATCTCCTTTTATTATATAGTAAAAAGCATCCGTACTGTCAGATTTCTGTTCTACTAGAGTTCCAGAGTTTTGCGATATACTTAACTGTGAAATAAAAACTATTAATAATAGGTATGTATATTTTATAATATTCATCAAAAACAATCGAATTAAACGTCCTTTTATAATACGCTTCAAAATTAAACAAATTGTACAGTGCAACTTATTATTAAATTATTAATTTTGAAATCAATAATTAATAGTTTAAACAATACAATATATGGCCTCTACAATTTTAACAAAAAAATCATTAACGTTTTTAGAAAATTATTTAAACAATGCCGCACCTACTGGATACGAATGGGACGGACAAAAAATGTGGATGGAATATTTAACTCCTTATGTAGATGAATTTATAACAGATACTTATGGAACTGCCGTTGGTGTTATAAATCCTGAAGCAAAATATAAAGTTGTAATAGAGGGGCATGCAGATGAAATTTCCTGGTATGTAAACTACATTAGTGATAATGGACTAATTTATGTGATAAGAAATGGAGGAAGTGATCATCAAATCGCTCCATCTAAAGTAGTAAATATTCATACCAAAAATGGAATTATAAAAGGAGTTTTTGGCTGGCCAGCAATACATACTAGAAATAAAGGAAAAGAAGAGGCTCCTAAACCCGATAATATTTTTATTGATGTAGGTTGTGAAGATAAAGAAGGCGTTGAAAAACTAGGGATTCATGTTGGTTGTGTTATTACGTATCCAGATTCATTTCATATACTTAATAATGACAAATTTGTTTGTAGAGCTCTAGATAATAGAATGGGTGGATTTATGATTGCTGAAGTAGCAAGGCTTTTACATTTAAATAAAAAGAAATTGCCTTTTGGCCTTTATATTACTAATTCAGTACAAGAAGAAATTGGATTACGTGGAGCACAAATGATTGCTGATAGAATCAAACCGAACGCTGCAATCGTTACAGATGTTACTCACGATACTACCACTCCAATGATTGACAAGAAAAAAGAAGGACATATAGAACTTGGTAAAGGGCCTGTTATTGCATATGCTCCAGCTGTACAACAAAATTTAAGAGACCTAATTGTAGATACCGCAGAAAAAAACAAAATACCTTTTCAACGTGCTGCACTTTCTAGAGCTACCGGAACAGACACTGATGCTTTTGCTTATAGTAATGGTGGTGTTGCTAGTGCTTTAATTTCACTTCCTCTACGTTATATGCATACTACTGTTGAAATGGTTCATCAAGAGGATGTTGAAAATGTGATCAAATTAATTTATGAATCTCTCTTACAAATGCAGGACGGCGATGATTTTAGTTATTTTAACTAATTTAATTTAATCATAATCACTTCTATTTATTTTTTTTAAATTTTGTACGTATTCTTGTAGGAATTATTATTTAAAAAAATAAAATGAAAAGATTATCTTATACCATAACACTGCTTTTAGCACTTGTTTTAATTTCTTGTTCTGAGGAAACTATTGAAGTTACCGACTCATCTCAAGATCTTAAACTTACTACTGATGATAAAACTAATATTGGGACTTATAAGGGAGTTTTTACAACTTTAGATTCTGAATTTAGAGGGCAAATAGAAATTAATATTGCAAACTCTAATGCAAACAGTTTTACAGAAAAATTTCATAAAGCTGAAATAAGACTACAAACTGGAGAGGTTCTTTTTGCAACTTCTAAGGATAAAATTACATCTGTTTATTCTGTTGAGCAAGCTGTTTTTATGTCAAATGATATCAGCTTTAACTTTTCAGTAAATAGAGATGGCACTAATCCTATAGTATCAAATGTTATTTATAACAATACAGAGGCAGATGCTTTAATTGCGAAACATACCAACTTAGCCCCTGTAGAAACAATAACAGGAACTTATGCTTGTTTTTTGACTTGCTTCGGCCATCCTGTTTTAGACGGTACAAACCAAACATTTAATTTAATGTTTACAACAGACGCTAGTGGAGATACCGAAATTACTACGCAGGTAGTTTATGATGAGGTATTATACAACGGTATTGGTGTACAAGACAATTGCAATCCTGATGCGGGTACAACTACTGATTGCAATATTGAAAGTGGAAACGGTGTAGATAGTGATGAAGGGTTTATCATAGGAGTAAATCCAGTAAAATGGAATGGGAATCATACATTTAATAATGAAGCTACTGGTCCAGGAGACTGTTCAGAGGTATCTGGAATATTCAATATTAATACCTCCAACAATGGATTTGTATTCGGATTCTTTCGAAATGACCCAATTTTTGATTGTCCTGTTTCTGTAAATACTATATCAAATAATGGCTTCAATGCATTTACTGGAGCTGGTTTTGCACCAGTGCCTAGTGCAGGTCAATTAGATTCAGATATTATTATTGCAAATGGGTTTAATGGGGAATTATTAAATTATGGAGGGACTGAAGTTACCGGTGTTTATGCAAAAGGCGAATCTACTGGAGGGGAATCGCATGCAGGTATTTATGCATTTGATATTAGTAATGGTGGTATTAAAGATAATGCCCTTGGTTTTCAGCCTGCAACTAATGATTTTACCCCTGGTTATATAGAAGTAAAATTAAACAATACTACAGGTAATAATTTAACAAGGTTTCAAATTGATTATGATATTTATGTATTGAATAACAAAAACGGTTCAAATTCATTAAATTTTTCATATTCAAATAATGGTGTTGATTACACTCCCTTAGACGATTTAGATTTTGTTTCTCCTGAAGGTTCAGACGGCTCACCTTGGGTAAGAACCCCAAAATCTGCTGTGTTTTATACATTAATACCAAATGGACAAAACCTATATCTACGATTTACTAGTGATGAAGTTAGTGGAACTGGAGGCTACGATGAATTTGCTTTAGATAATTTAGAGCTTGTTGAAGCTGATTAAATATATTAAAATAAAAACCTCTAAGTATATCTTGGAGAGTTTTTATTTTATAACAATGAATAAAAAAAGGGATGTATTTAAAATACATCCCTTTTTTTATATATAATGATAAGGCTTTTAAGACTCTCCGTTTTTCTTTGCTTCACGACTTAATTTCCATCTTTCTAATAATGCGCCTCCTATCCAATAAGGAAGAATAGATATTAAAAAAATCATTAGCCAAAAACCAATAGTAACTATGGTCATAAATGCTAAAAATCCTAAATATTGACTGAAATCAAACATAACTTTACTTTTTTTATTTATGCCCCAAATATACTATCCTTTTTTTATATAAAACAAAAATAAATAAATTTTATTAACAGGAATTAAACAGTATTAAAGTCAAGAAAAATAGCGTTTTACTTACCTTTGTTGTTCTATAAAAACAGAATTATGGATTACAGAATTGAAAAAGATACATTAGGCGAGGTAAAAGTGCCAGCCAATAAGCTTTGGGGTGCACAAACAGAGCGTTCCCGAAATAATTTTAAAATTGGAAAACCAGCATCTATGCCTTTAGAAATAGTATATGGCTTTGCTTATTTAAAAAAATCTGCAGCGTATACCAATTGTGATTTAGGTGTCTTAACTGAAGCAAAAAGAGATTTGATTGCTGCAGTTTGTGATGAAATCTTAAGGGGTATGCATGACGATCAATTTCCATTAGTTATTTGGCAAACTGGAAGTGGTACGCAAAGCAATATGAATTTAAATGAAGTTATTGCAAATCGAGCACATCAATTAGCTGGTAATATAATAGGAGAAGGTGAAAAAACTCTACTCCCAAATGATGATGTAAATAAGTCTCAGTCCTCTAATGATACATTTCCAACCGGAATGCATATTGCAGCTTATAAAAAAATCGTCGAAGTAACTTTACCAGGAGTGAAACAATTGCAAGCTTCCTTAGAAAGTAAGTCTAATGAGTTTAAAGATATTGTAAAAATTGGGCGTACTCATTTAATGGATGCTACTCCCCTAACCTTAGGTCAAGAGTTTAGTGGTTATTCTTCTCAATTAAAATATGGTATTAGAGCATTAGAAAACACATTAGCACATCTTTCTGAACTTGCATTAGGAGGAACCGCTGTAGGAACAGGTATTAATACCCCTAAAGGATATGCAAATCATGTAGCGGAACAAATTGCTAAGTTTACTGGTTTGCCTTTTATAACAGCTGAAAATAAATTTGAAGCCTTAGCTGCACACGATGCGATTGTTGAATCACATGGGGCTTTAAAACAAATAGCGGTTTCTTTGAATAAAATTGCAAACGATATTCGCTTATTGGCAAGTGGACCTAGAAGTGGAATTGGTGAAATCACAATTCCGGCAAATGAACCTGGTTCATCGATTATGCCAGGCAAAGTAAATCCTACCCAATGTGAAGCCTTAACTATGGTATGTGCTCAAGTAATTGGTAACGATATGGCAATTGCTGTTGGAGGAATGCAAGGACATTATGAATTGAATGTTTTTAAACCAGTAATGGCTGCAAACTTTTTATCTTCTGCTCAATTAATTGGAGATGCATGTCTTTCCTTTGATATTCATTGTGTTTCAGGAATAGAACCAAATTTAGAGGTAATTAAAACTCAATTAAACAATTCACTCATGCTGGTAACAGCATTAAATACTAAAATTGGTTATTATAAAGCTGCAGAGATTGCAAATACTGCACATAAAAATGGAACCACTTTAAAAGTAGAAGCTGTTCGATTAGGATACTTAACAGAACAGGAGTTTGATGCATGGGTAAAACCTGAAGATATGGTTGGTAATTAGTCAATAAATCTTATATAATATTGCAAAGGTTGTCTTATAGGACAACCTTTTTTTTATTCTATAATATCGATTAAATGCATATTTATTAGTTTATCTGTAAATTAATTGTATATTCGAGTACCCAAATTATTAAACTTACTTATTATGAGACAGCAAATATTGCCCCTGCTATTATGTCTTTTTACTACAATTCATGTCTGGAGTAACACTCCAGTAGATAGAGATGTTTTTAGTAAAACAGACTTGTTAATCGCTGAAAGACTATTACTTACAGATTTTAAGAAGCCTAAAGAAGGTTCTAAAAAACTGTTAGCAACTCCATTAATAAACAATCCTTATAAGGTTGATGTAAATGAAGTTTTATTAAATAACCCTGTTATAGTTGCAAATAAAGGAAAAGTAATTAAAAAGGAAAATTCCTACAAAATATTTAATTCTAACGTCCTTTCAAATGCTCCAAATTTATCTGGAATGCATTTTAATTCATCTCTATTTTACCAAGGTCTATTTTATGGTTTTGCTTTAACAGTAATTCTATTAAATTTAGTCTGTTATTTTATTTTCGATGAAACGCTATTTATTTATTTTTCTGCAACTTTTGCGGCATTGACGGTAGCCCTCTTTTTTGCGGAAGGATTATTTCCGCTTATTGGCATAAACGGCATAATTCAAACAGAAATTTTACAATCTACCTTTTTATTGTTTGCTATTGCCTTAAGTGTTTTATTTGCCTCAAAGTATCTTACTTTAAAGGATCACTATCCTAAACTGAATAATATAACGCTTCCACTATTAATTATAGCTACTGTACTAATTAGTATTGCTTGGATTATTGGAGATCCCTTTATTGCAAATTTGGCAAATGCCTTATTATTTGGATTAATTGGTGTTTATTTTATTACTGGCGTTTTACTATTTAGTAGAAAGAACTATGCTAAATTTTACGTGATAGCATCCTTTATACCCTTATTATTTTCAATAGACTTTTTTGTACTACAGAATTTTGGGATAGACTTTTTATTTACTGAAGCTGTACATTTAAAAGTCGCAACATTATTTGAAGCATTACTTCTCTCTTATGCTATAATGTTTAGAATGCAAGCCGTAAAAGAAGAGGGAGTTTTAAGACAAACCGAAATGAGAATATTCCTTAAAAGACAAGATGTTATGAATAGAGCTAAAGTTGAAGAAATGATAGAAGAAATCTATCTTGAAAACCTAATCATGCAATATGATTTAAATGGGCTTGAAATAAAATTATTACAATATATTTCTGAAGGTAAAAACAATGCTAAAATTGCTCGTAAATTAAAACTTACTGAAAGTGAAGTTGGAGAACAAACTAAAGATTTGTATCAAAAGCTTGAAATTAGTGAGCATATTCAAGAAGATTTTAGAATGGTAGATAGTCAACCAGATTACATTTACAACTAAAATTAAATTAACTTTTTAGAATAAAAAGGATAAGCTTAAACGCTTATCCTTTTTTTGTATAATACTTTTTGTGCTTAACATATGCTAGAGCACTTAGCAGTAAAACAAATGCTGTAAAATACCAAACAAAGCTTGGTGTTACAGGTACATCTCCACTTGCATATGAATGCAATCCAGTTAGATAAAAATTAACACCAAAATAAGTCATCATTATGGAAGCATAAGCAATCACTGCTGCAAAATTAAAGCTCCATTTGCCGCGTAAACCTGGTACTATTCTCATATGTATTACAAATGCATAAATCATAATACTAATTAAAGCCCATGTTTCTTTAGGGTCCCAACCCCAGTAGCGACCCCAACTTTCATTAGCCCATTGCCCACCTAAGAAGTTTCCAATGGTTAACATAACCAATCCAACAGTAAGTGCCATTTCGGTAATAACAGTAAGCTCCTTTATATTTAATTCCATCTTTTTATAATTCTTTTTTGTAGTAAGAACTATTAAAAGTAAAGATGTTAATCCTAATATCATTCCAAGGGTAAAAGGCCCATAACTTGCTACAATAACAGCAACATGAATCATTAACCAATAACTATCCAAAACAGGTTGTAAATTAGAAATAGAAGGGTCTATCCAATTTTCGTGAGCTACCCATAAGATAATAGCTGCAACAAAAGCTGTAGAAGCTATAGTTAAATCACTTCTCTTGCCTAGTGAAATGCCAAAAAATACTGTTGCCCAACCCACATAAATTATAGATTCGTATGCATCACTCCAAGGTGCATGACCACTAACATACCAGCGTGCAATAAGTCCCAAAGTTAGCATGATGAAAAACGACCATATAATATATTTACAGACCTTTATTAAGGTATTAACAGTCTTATTCTCATTAAATATTTGAACAACAATAAACACAAACATAATCATCCCAAACAAGGCAAAGTATTTATATAGGCGATTAAAAATATCTACCTTATTATATAAAACTTCTGTTTTTATTCTACTATCGCTAGGCATTACTTCAACTCCAAATTTCTTTTGAAAATTGGTTATTCCATCTAATAATTCCACTGCCGTAGAATAATCTCCTGTAATACGAGATTCTCGCAAAGTTTCAAAGTAATAAGGAAGAATGTTTCTAGTAAAAGCAGAATCTGCTTCTTTATAATTTACTTCCGCTAACTCTGGATAAGAAACCCACTGATTATTAGGGTCTTCCGGAACAGGGAATATTTTAAATATACTTCCACTCAATGTCTGGTTTAATAAATAAAAGTTCTCATAAGCCTTTATAAAATCCTTTTGAAATTGATTTTTATTTACTGCCTTAGATGCTTCCTGAATATATGGCCCCAATTTATTATATCCCTCTTCATCAATCAAATCCATCAAAGCAAAATGAGTTGCATCTTTATCAATTCCTATAATCTCCCGAATACTGTCATTACCTCTTTTTAAGCTTATAATTGGAACTTCCATCCAAAGACGAGGAAATTCTATCATAGACACAAATACTTGATTCGCATCTAAACTATTATAGGCATTCTTTCTACTTATTTTACGAAGTAATTCGCTTGCAAAAGTATTTACAGGTTTCATACGACCATTATCCTGTATCACTAAATGTGCAAACTTAGCAGCATGCTCTTTACTTGTAGCATTTACTAGAATGATGGAATCTAATTTTTCTTTTGACAATTCACTTTGATGGGAATCATTTTCTTGTGCAAAACCAGTAAAAGATATTAGCAACAACAATATCATAGATAACTTTGCCTTCTTCTTTTTAATTTTCTCAAGCATTCTCTTTAAATCTGCGAACCTTGTATTTTTATCAAATAATATAGCCAATAACGCAAAGTATAAAAGGCTATAACCGATATAAGTTATCCATGTTCCCCAAAAATCATGATTTATAGATAATACCGATCCTTTTTCATCGCCATCAAATGAAGCTTGAAAAAGGCGATATCCTTGCTCATCCAAAATATTATTCATAAAAATCTCATAGTCATAGAATTCCGTTTCACTTTTGTTCACGGTCACCTTACTTTTAAAAGCCGAATAATTTTTTTCTGTCCCTGGATATTTGTCCGCAATAAAATCATTTAACGTAATGCTAAAAGGAAGCTCATATTCTTTAGAACCATAGCTTAAATATACCTTTAACCCACCTACTTCAGTTGCTATAGGATTTGCAACAACCCCTTTACCTCCTAATATTTCAGCGATTTTTGTTTCTCCTCCAGATGTTATTTCCAAGATCAATGCATCCTGATTGGTTGGTTCGCTTAATGGAGCTTTTATAATGCCATTGGTTCCAGTCATTACATTTTCAGGAATAACAAATGCCATATCTGCTACTTGATATAAAGATCGTAATTGAAAATCCTGTACACTATCTTTTACCAAAGTCCCTTTAAATTGATCTGCCATACGCATATACTCGCCTTCAAAAGGGGACTTAATACTATATTTTCCATCGGTATGACTTAAATTTATAGCGCCTTCGGTTGGATTATTAAAGGCAAATAATATATTATGAATGTTTAGAATATCTCCATCGCCTATCCAATGGTCATGACGCTGACCATCTCCAGCCTCTACAATTTTTAAATATCCTTTACCATCTTCAGATTCTACAACGCCTTTCTTTGCATTACTAATAAAGTTTTTAAACTTTACAGATACTTTTTGACCGTTATAATCGGTATTGTATTCAAAATCATTATTTAATCGCTCAGATAAACGTAATTGCATTGGCTTTACAGTTCTACGTTGTGGAACTCCATCTACTTTATAATCGCCATCGATAAAAGTATTCAAATAGGTTTCTGAAGATAACATTGTGTTTTCTGTAGCACCTTCTCGAATATGCATCATTCCTTCAAAACTTATATAACGAGTAACAAAAGCACCAAGAATAATAAATAAAAAAGAAAGGTGTATCAGCAAAGTTGCCCACTTTTCTTTTCTAAATAAACGATACTTTGAAATATTACCGATAAAGTTGATGACAAACATTCCCATTATTGCTTCGAACCACCAAGCATTATAAATTAATTCTCTGGTATAAGGAGTCGGAGAAGTGTCTGCCGAGGCATCCATAAAGGTTCCAGTAGCCATAGCAGCTGCAAAAACAATAAATAAAACGGAAGTTAATCGAGTTGAAAAAAGAATAGCGGATATTTTCTTTATCATGGAATGTTAATTTTCAGCAAATTTAAGTAATTCCATTCAGTAATTATATGATATATGTTAATGTTTAAGTTACATTTTTGGTTTGTTTTTAAAAATCTCCATATTCATAAAAGTACTCATATTTCTAGCTCTATTTTTTGCCAATTGTGCAACATCTCCTTCAAACATATCATCTATTGTTTTATGCCACATATTAATCCAAGTCCCAAAATGCAACTCATTTATGGTATGATTATATTGTTCATCTACCTCTATATGTTTCACTAAAGGGTTTCCTGTATACTTTTTAAGGAAAAATAAATTCGTTTCCCAGAAATCCGTTAATAGATCTAAATGAGTTTCCCAATCTTTTATCACCGTGTTGAAAATTGGCCCTAATAATTCATTCTCTCTAACTTTTGAATAGAAATTATTTACCAATAGTGCAATATCTTCTCTTGAGTTTATATCTTTTTTTTGCATCCTAATAATTATACTACAAAGGTATAGATTCCATTAGTTTTTCTGAAAGAATGTTGTTACTCAAAAAAACAAAATTTGAGATTCCTCATCTCTCGTGCCTCTTTCTGTCGGAATGACAATTGTCATTCCGACAGAACATAGTGACTGAAGAATCTCAGAAACTAAGAAATAAAAAAATAAGATTATTCGCTTTGTATACTCCGCTCTGAATGACAGTTTCAATAACAAAATACTTATCTTCGCTTTATGATTAAAGTGATAATTTTAGGATTTGGAAATGTTGGACAGCACCTTTATCAAGCTTTCTCAAGAAATTCAAAAGTGGATGTTATTCAGGTATTTAATCGATCTCCAATTAATTTTTCTGAAGAGTTTCAAGTTAGCTTCACAACAGATATTAGGCAACTAAAAGAAGCTGATATTTATATTATTGCTGTCCCTGATGATACCATCCAGGAACTTTCTAAAAAATTACCACTAAAAAATAAATTGGTCGTTCATACTTCAGGAAGTGTTGCTTTGAATCATCTTTCAGATAATAACAAGAAGGGAGTTTTTTATCCTTTACAAACTTTTTCAAAAAATGCAGTAGTGGATTTTAAAAGTATTCCTATTTGTATTGAAGCTAATAATAAAGAGGATTTAAAATCGCTAAAACAATTGGGTTCGGCGATTTCTGAAAATATCCAAGAAATAAATTCAAAAGAAAGAGAGCAATTGCATCTATCTGCAGTATTTGTAAATAATTTCGTTAATTATCTATATCAAGTTGGAAGTGATTTACTCTTGGATAATTCTTTATCCTTCGATTTATTAAAACCACTTATTAAAGAAACCGCTAAAAAAATGGAAAGCTTAAATCCTGTAGATTCGCAAACAGGACCAGCCAAAAGAAATGACTTCAAAACAATTGAAAATCATTTACATTTGTTAGAAGGAAGTCCTTATAAGGAGATATATGAAGTAATGACAAAGAAAATACAGAATAAAAATTATAAATAACATTTAAAAGATACCCGCCTTCGCGGGCATGACAATGGAAAAAAATTATAAAGAATACCTAAATCAAATCACTACTTTAATATTTGATGTAGATGGTGTATTAACCGATGGCACTATAATTATCACAACCGATGGAAGTATGCACCGGACTATGCACACCAAAGATGGATTTGCACTTAAAACAGCCGTAGACAAAGGATTTCATGTTTGTATTATTTCTGGTGGAACTGACGAAGGAGTTAGAAAACGTCTAAAAGGTTTAGGAATAACAGATATACATTTAGGGGCACATCATAAAACAGAGACCATGAACACCTATTTACAGGGCAACAATATAGAAAGAGAAAATGTTTTGTACATGGGAGATGATATACCAGATTTATATGTGATGCAAGAGGTTGGATTGCCATGTTGCCCACAAGATGCCGTTCCAGAAATTAAAGGAGTTTCTAAATATGTCTCTCATAAAAAAGGAGGAAAAGGATGTGTTAGAGATGTGATTGAACAAGTTTTAAAAGTTCAAGGAAAGTGGTTGTCGAACGACAATGTTAGCGCTAAATACGATTAATTAAAAAATAGAATAAAGAGAAAAGACAATAGAATCAAAACTTGGTTCTACTTCACTCAAAAAAGCAATATTTTTATAATAATTAACTCAGCTTATCCATTGTCTTATTTAAAATTAATACGATTTCAGAACCTTATCATTATTGCCTTGATACAGGTTTTCATAAGGTTTGGACTTTTCTTACCCTTAGGTGTCGATATCACTTTATCAAATTTTGAATTTACCCTATTAATCTTAGCTACCATTTGTCTTGCAGCTGCAGGAAATATTATTAATGATATTAATGATGTTGCCATAGATAAAGTAAACAAACCTTCAAAAGTAATAATCGGTAAAAAGATTTCAGAAAAAACAGCTTATAATCTCTTTGTAATCTTTAACGTAATTGGTGTTGGTATAGGTTTTTATTTATCTAATACCATTAACAAATCTGTTTTCGCAACTCTTTTTATTTTAATTTCAGCATTGCTTTATTTATATGCTACTTATTTAAAAGCACTACCACTTATAGGGAATATTGTAATATCCTCTTTAGTAGCTTTAAGTCTTATAATAGTGGGATTATTCGATTTATTACCTGCTATAAACTCTATAAATCAAGAGTACCAATCTTTAGCTTTTAGTATGGTCCTCAATTATGCGTTTTTTGCATTTATCATCAACCTTATACGAGAAATTGTAAAAGATATAGAAGATATAAATGGAGATAAAAACGGTGGGCTAAACACCCTACCTATAGCCATTGGAAGGAAAAGAGCTTCTTATATAGCTTTTGGTTTAGGGATCCTAACCTTATTTGCAACGATATACTATATCTATGTACACCTTTACAATTTTACTATTGCAATTGTCTATTTTTTACTATTAATAATAGCACCCCTACTCTATTTTTGCACAAAAATTTGGGATGCAAAAGATAAAAGCGACTATCACTTTTTATCTAAATTATTAAAAATTATTATGCTTTTAGGAATGTGTTCCATCCTACTCTATCCTTTTATAATCTATTAATTATGCTATCTGAAAAATTAAAAAACCATAACATTATTCTTGCCTCTGGTTCCCCAAGAAGGCATCATTTTTTTAAAGAAATGGGAATTGATTTCGCAATTGAAGTAAAAGAAATAAATGAAATCTACCCAGAGCATTTAAAAGGTGCAGAGATTACAGATTATCTTTCTAAACTAAAAGCTGCTGCTTTTAGTGATCTTTCTAATAAAGATATTGTTATTACAAGTGATACTATAGTATGGCAGAATGAAAAAGCAATAGAAAAGCCGAAAGACTTTGAAGATGCGTTTAAAATGTTGAAATCCTTTAGTGGAGGAATGCATGAAGTATTTACTTCCGTTTCGTTTACTGGAAAAAACTTTCAGAAAACCATCCATGATTCTACAAAAGTTTGGTTCAATACCTTAAAAGATGAAGAAATAACCTATTACTTAAACACCTGTAATCCTTATGATAAAGCTGGTAGTTATGGAATACAAGAATGGATTGGTTATATAGGCATCCATAAAATTGAAGGCTCCTACTTTAACGTTATGGGTTTACCAACACATCTAGTTTATAAAACCTTAATGGAAATTGCCAATTCTTAATTTTATAGTAAATTAGACTTGTTCATTTTAAATTTAAAACTCCTTCAAAAGATGAAAAGGATATCTAAAGCTTTAAACCTATTATTTCAATTTAGTTTTGTGATTTCACTTTTCATTTCTTGTAATAAAAATGAAGCACATAAAGGCAAAACTATAGCTGAAGACATTACCTATAGAAATTTAAGCCCAGAATTTAAAGAATATTGGTTTTCTGGAAAAGCTGAAATTACTTCCTATGAACTTTCGCAGTTACGATATGGGGAACTTCGGGAAGGAACAGCAGTTAGTATTTTTGTTACTGAAGACTTTCTCCCTAATGAACATGTTAAAGCGAATGATTATTCTGAAAATAACATCCCAGTTATAAAACTAAACAGTACTAAAAAATTCATAACGGGAATCTATCCCTATTCTATAATGAATAGCACTTTTAGTCCTTTATCGACAAAAGAACATCCTATTAAAATCTCTACCTCTTCACAGGAATGGTGTGGACAAGTATATATGCAATTGAATAATACCGATAAGTTTGAAATTCTTTCTCACTCCTATTTTGAAGGAGAAGCAGATCAAAACTTAAACCTTGATAAAGAAATACTTGAAAACGAACTTTGGAATCTAATTAGAATCAATCCTGAAGAATTACCAATTGGTGATTTTATGATGATTCCTTCTTTTGAATATTTGCGATTAGATCATAAAGCAATAAAACCCTATAAAGCAACTGCAAATATTATTAAAAAGGGTTCAGAAAGTATTTATACCATAATTTATCCAAATCTTCCTAGGCAATTGGTTATTTACTTTAATAGTTCTTTTCCTTTTGAAATTGAAAAATGGGAAGAATCTGCTTTTGCAAATCCGATGGACAGCATTGGTTTAAAAACTACTGCCACAAAAATTAATAGAATGCGAACTAATTATTGGGCACAAAACAGTAATAAAGACAGAACTCTTAGAGATTCACTAGGACTGTAAGTTCAGTTTCCTTTTTTATTGTTAAAGATTAGCTAATTTACTTTTGCAAATTTTCAATTTAAGTATATTTGGGAGATTCCAATTAAAACCATCTATGCGAAAAATTACCATTACCTTATTCCTATTATTATTTAGTGTTGTTTCTCTTTTTGCACAACAACCGGAAAAACCAACAGCTTCAGAAATTTATCACAACCTTCAAAAACTTAATTTTTTAGGTTCGGCAATGTATATCGCTGCACATCCAGATGATGAAAACCAGCGTTTGATTTCTTATTTAGCCAATCATGTACATGCAAGAACTGCCTACCTTTCTATTACTAGAGGTGATGGAGGTCAAAATTTAATTGGCCCAGAAATTAGAGAATTATTAGGTGTTATTAGAACACAAGAATTAGTAGCTGCAAGAAAAACTGATGGAGGCCAACAGTTTTTTACTCGTGCGAATGACTTTGGTTATTCAAAACACCCAGATGAAACTCTAGAAATTTGGAATGAAAAAGAAGTTTTAGGAGATGTCGTTCTAAATATTAGAAGGTTTAAACCAGATATCATTATTAATCGGTTTGATTATAAAAACCCAGGAAGTACACACGGGCATCATACATCCTCTGCAATGTTAAGTGTAGATGCATTCGATTTAGTAGGAGATGATTCTCACTATCCAGAAACTGTAGAAAAATTTGGAACCTGGCAACCAAAACGCTTATTTTTCAATACCTCTTGGTGGTTTTATGGGTCTAAAGAGAAGTTTGAAAAAGCGGACAAAACCAATTTGTTAGAAGTAGAAACTGGAACTTATTATTCAGATCTTGGACTTTCTAACGGAGAGATTGCTGCTTTAAGTAGAAGTATGCATAAATCTCAAGGATTTGGTAATACTGGAACTAGAGGGAGTCAAATAGAATATTTAGAGTTTTTAAAAGGAGATTTTCCAAATGGCAAAAAAGATTTGTTTGAAGGGATTAATACTACTTGGACAAGAGTTGAAGGTGGTCAATCTATAGGAGATATTTTAAATCCCTTGGAGGATAATTTCAATTTTAAAAATCCTTCCGAAATGATTCCACAACTAATAGATGCATTTCAGTTATTACAAAAACTTCCAGAAGGACATTGGAAAACTATAAAGTTGGAGGAATTAAAAAACCTAATTGCAGAATGCGCTGGATTGTATCTTGAAGCGGTTGCAAGTGCGCAAAGCATTTCCCCTAATGGAGAAGTGATTATTAGTATTGAAGCGATTAATAGATCTAAATCGAATATCGAACTTGGTTCTGTTAGATCACCGATTGTTTCCTTCCCTACTACTTTTGCTCCTACACCATTATTAAAGAATAAAAAATATACATTAGAAAGTGTAGAAGGAACTTTTTCAGTAAGAGAAATCAATAATCCATATTGGTTAAATGAAAAAGGAACTATTGGAATGTATCAGGTAAACGATTCTAACTTAATTGGATTCCCAGATAGAGAAATGAATTTTCCAATTATTTTTAACCTTACTATCGAAGGCGTTTCTTTTGACTTATCAAGAAATCTAATTTATAAATTTAACGATCCTGTTAAAGGAGAAGTATATCAACCTTTTGATGTATTACCAGAAGTTACTTCTAGCATCCCAGAAAAAGTAATTATTTTCTCTACTAATGATTCAAAACAAATACCTGTTAAAGTACGTGCTGGAAAGGACAATATAGAAGGAACGGTTTCTTTGCAATATCCAGAAGGATGGATAATTACCCCAGATAGTCAAGCCTTTAGTTTAACTAAAAAAGGAGAAGATGCAACGGTTATGTTCACGGTACAACCGCCTGCCAATCAAAGTGAAGGGCAATTAAAATCGGTAATAAAAATTGGAAACGATACCTACCATAAAGAACTTATAGAAATTGATTACGATCATATCCCCTATCAAACTGTTTTATTGCCTTCAGAAGCGAAAATCGTTCATATTAGCCTTCAGAAAAAAGGAGAGAATATTGGCTATATAAAAGGAGCTGGAGATGCCATTCCTGAAAGCTTAGAACAAATAGGTTATCAGGTAACTTCTATTGATCCTTCAGAAATAAATTCAGAAGAACTAAAACAATACGACGCAATCGTTGTTGGAATTAGAGCTTATAATACTCTTCCGGAATTGGCTTTCAAACAAAAAGAATTAAATGCTTATGTAGAAAATGGTGGGACCTTAATTCTTCAGTACAATACCAGCCATAGATTGGTAACGAAAGATTTGGCTCCATATCCCTTAGAATTGTCTAGAGACAGAGTAACCGATGAATTTTCAAAAGTAACTCTTCTTGCACCTAAACATCCTGTTTTAAATACTCCCAATAAAATCACACAAGAAGATTTTAATGGCTGGGTACAAGAAAGAGGGCTTTATTTTCCGAACGAATGGTCGAAAGAATTTACTCCCATTTTAGGAATGCAGGACAACAATCAAAAACAAACACAAGGATCCTTATTGGTTGCTCAATACGGTGAAGGATATTACATATATACAGGGATTAGTTTTTTTAGAGAACTACCTGCTGGGGTATCTGGTGCGTACAGATTATTTGCTAATTTATTATCTATAGGAAAATGATAGAAGACAAAGAAGAAACTGTAAAATTTACTTGGAAGGCAAGCTATACTTGGGTATTATTATTTAACACCCTTTACATTGTATTGTTTTATTTATTAATGAATAGCTTTAATTAGTATGTTAGCAATTGATTGGATCGTTCTAATTGGAACATTGACTTTTATCGTATTATACGGTACCTACAAAACCCGCGGAAATAAAAATGTAACCGATTATTTAAAAGGTGGAAGTGACTCGCATTGGTGGACTATTGGCTTAAGTGTTATGGCTACCCAAGCGAGTGCCATTACCTTTTTATCTACTCCTGGTCAAGCATACCATGATGGTATGGGCTTTGTGCAATTTTACTTTGGAGTTCCTATTGCCATGGTTATTATTTGTATTGTTTTTATACCCTTATACCATAAATTAAAAGTTTTTACGGCTTATGAATATTTAGAGACAAGGTTCGATTTAAAAACTAGAACACTAACAGCTGTTCTATTTTTAATACAAAGAGGCTTAGCAGCTGGGATTACCATTTTTGCTCCTTCTATTATTTTATCGGCAGTTTTAGGTTGGGACTTAGTTACTCTGAATATCATTATTGGTATACTTGTAGTTATTTATACAGTTAGTGGAGGTACAAAAGCAGTTAGTATCACTCAAAAACAACAGATGGGAGTTATTTTTCTGGGTATGTTTATCTCTTTTTTAATCATACTTAATTTTCTTCCCTTAGAAATTTCATTTACTAAGGCATTAGATATTGCTGCTGCTAGTGGAAAAATGGAAATATTAGATTTTTCTTTCGATTTTGACAATCGTTATACCTTTTGGAGTGGGATTATTGGGGGTACCTTCTTAGCCCTCTCCTATTTTGGAACCGACCAAAGTCAAGTGCAACGCTATCTTAGTGGTAAATCTGTACGTGAAAGTCAGATGGGATTGATTATGAATGGAATGTTGAAAGTTCCTATGCAATTCTTTATTTTATTGATTGGAATCATGGTTTTTGTTTTCTATCAATTTAATAGTGCTCCTTTAAACTTTAATCCGGCAGCGATTGATGATTTAAAGAAATCTGAATATGCCGCAGAATATCAGCAATTGGAAGCGGACAATATGGATTTAGAAAAATCTATTAAAACAAAACAATTGTTATTTGCAGATTCTGAAGACGTTTCTCTAAAAGAAAATCTTTCTAAAGAGTTAAGTCATTTAAACGGACTTAAAAAAGACTTGCATACCCAAACCAAAGAGCTGATTTTAAAAGCCAATCCAAATGCAGAAACCAATGATAAGGATTATGTTTTTATACACTTTATACTAACGCAATTACCAAGAGGATTAATAGGTTTATTATTGGCGGTGATATTAAGTGCTGCTATGTCCTCAACAGCATCTGAATTAAATGCCTTGGCATCTACTACAGCTATAGATCTATACAAACGTAATGTAGGTAGAAAGAGCGATATTCATTATGTAAAAGCTTCCAAATGGTTTACTTTACTTTGGGGTATTATTGCTATTTCGGTGGCTTGTGTCGCCAACTTGTTTGATAATTTAATTCAGTTGGTAAATATTATTGGATCCATATTTTATGGAAATGTTTTAGGAGTATTTCTACTTGCATTTTTTATTAAATATGTAAAAAGCAAAGCGGTATTCTGGGCAGCCATTATTACACAAATTATCATTATCTATATTTGGTATATCGACCTTATGCCCTACTTATGGTTAAACTTAGTGGGTTGTGCTATCGTTATGGGAATTGCAATAATAATACAGACTATACTTCCTAATAAGGAAAAGTAAATATGTGTTTATCCAAAGCTATTAGTCGATAAACGCGCAAAAAATGATGGGGTAACAAATTGTGAATCATTGAATTACAAAATTTAAACATGAAATTACAAAAATACATATTAACAATTCTAGGGTTTATTTTATTTTTTCCATCGATCACCTTTAGTCAAGGTAAAAAGATAAAATATGAGTCCACCAAATTAAGTGACCACGCTTATATCATCACTCGAACAGGTAGTTCTGCTACCCGCAGGTCTAATATGGGAGTGATTATTGGTGAAAAAGGCCTATTGCTCATCAATCCATTATTCAGTGGTGATGAAGCGGATCAGTTTATGAATGCACTACAGGAGGTATCTGATATGCCTGTAAAATATGTCATCAACAGTAATTGGGATAATTATAACGTTGCTGCCAATTGGTACTTCAAGGACAAGGATGTGATAATTATTTCACATGAAAATATAGTGTACCACAGAAACATCCATACCCAATTGTTATTTAAGGATAAATTCTCACTGGATATCGGAACGGAATCAATCATTGCCTACAGGAGTCTGGGTCATTCATTTGGCCACATCAACATTCATCTTGAAAATGCCAATACAACTTTTATGGCTGACAGTTTTAGAAGCCAATGGATGACAATAGAAGGTCCCTTTGGACTAGATGGTCATTTTAATGGCATTGATATGGCGTTAGAAATGGGTGATGAGCACACCAAATACATTTCTGGAAATACTACAGGTACCATTATCAGCAACAGAGAAGATCTCATCAAAGAAAAGGCATTACGTTCAAATTTTTCCAGTCGTGTATTTGAATTAAGGCAACAAGGCAAATCAAACGAGGAAATATTAATGGATGATGCAATTGTAGGCATATTCAAACAATATGACTTATATCAATACATCACAGATGAAATTGCGGATTGGGTAATTAATCCTCTTTTCTACGATGAAAAAGCCAAGGCACTAATACTTTCTTCCAGTCAACTAGAAAAATATGTGGGAACGTATCGTTTAAAAGACAAAAGTGATGTAGAAATTTTTATCGAAAATAGCCAACTATTTTCTAAAAGTGTTGGTCAATTTTATTTGAAATTGGTACCTACTTCAGACACCCATTTTTGGCCTTACATGCAAAGCCTGAATGTTTATCAAATTTTTGAAATGGATGATGAAAACAATGTGCTTGGATTTACTATAGAACATGGTGGAGCAAGCTTGAAATACACAAAGGATAAATAATACTCCTTTCAAAAAGATTGTTATCAATATATAAGAAAGTATTCTGAATGAACGATTCATAACAACGTGTATAATTCTTTGCTTGGGTCTGTCTGTAGTCGGAAAACCAAATAGATTTCTCTCAGGTTCGTTTTCTTTTACTAATTTAGTTCCAAGCCAACGCAAAAACCATACACAATCCGTTTAGCTAATAAGAAAAATCATAAAGCATTAATTAAATTAATCTCAAATTAACAACCAAATGCAATATTCAAATTTAGAAAAAAACAAGTTGTTTTTGCCTCAGAATTTTAAAGTTCCAGATTCCATAGAAAATGAACATTTTAGAATAAGAATGGCCACAATTAATGATGCTGTTAAAGATTACGATGCAGTAATGTCTAGTTTCAACCATTTAAACAAAGAGTTTCCTCATTGGAGATGGCCTAAGAAAAGTTTAACCATTGAGCAAAATTTAATTGATTTAGGTTGGCATCAAAAAGAGTTTCAAATGAGAAGTTCGTTTCTATATACAATTGTTCGCCTTGATGAAAGTCAAATTCTTGGCAGTTTGTATATTGATCCATCTACTAAGAATAGTTTTGACTCGGAAATTCACATGTGGGTAAGACAAAGTGAATTACAGAATGAGCTTGATTCCATACTATTTACTAAAGTAAAAGAATGGATAGATAAAGAATGGCCATTTAAGAAAGTTGCTTATCCAGGACGCGATTACAGTTTTGAAGACTGGAATTTAATGACATAATAACTGGCTAAAACACCTTATAAAAAACAGTTGCTAGAACAAGCTTACTTCCTAAAATTCTTACGGATTTTATAGTTGGCTTAGTATTTACTAAATTACCTGCTTAAACACGAAACTTATCTTAAACAAACACCTTAACTGCAATACGCGAAAAGTAAAATAAATGACACTACAAATAGATTCAAGTTTAGAACTAAAACTATTAAAATTATCGGATTCTGCTGATATTTTTAATACAATTAATAGTCAGCGAGAATATTTAGGAAAGTGGTTACCATTTGTTGCATATACTCAAGAACTCAAAGACACTGAAAATTTCGTCAATTCAATTGTGAATTCACCTGAAGAAAAATTTGAATACACTTTCACAATTAGAAAACAGAATCAATTTATTGGTTTGATTGGTTTAAAAGATTCTGATAAAACAAACAGAATAACAGAGATTGGATATTGGCTTTCAGAAAAATTTCAGAAACAAGGGATTGTAACAAAATCAGTTAATAAACTTTGTGATTTCGCCTTTAAAGAACAAGGGTTTAATAGAATCGAAATAAAATGTGCAGTAGAGAACAAACCAAGTATAAACATTCCTAAAAAACTTGGATTTAAATTCGAGGGAATTGAGCGTGATGGAGAATTAATATCCGAAAACAATTACATTGATTTAAAAGTTTTTAGCAAACTGAAAAGTGACTAATGTTTGAATTAAACAAAAAGAACAGTAGCAAAAAAGGTGTAAACAAACTTTATTAGTTACTGACTTTTACACAAAACCATTGACAACCTTTTAAAATAACCACCATAATTACAAAAATCTATATATGAGAAAATCAATTTTATTTATACCCTTACTATTCCTTGCTTTAACAATCAATGCTCAAGAACACAAAGAATTTTATGATAATGGCGATATAAAAGTGTCTGGTACAAAAGAAAAAGGAATAGATACAGGTGAATGGAAATACTATTTTGAGAATGGTAAAATAAGCAAAGAAGGGAACTATGTAAAAGGAAAGTTACATGGAGAATGGAAATACTATCACGAAAATGGTAGATTAAGAATAATTGGAAAGTATCAAAAAGGATTAGATACAGGCGAATGGAAATACTATCACGATAATGGCACCTTATGGGCAATTGGAAAATATGATAATGGTAAAGCTATTGGAGAATGGAAATACTATCATAAGAATGGTGAATTAAGTAAAGTTGGATCAAAAGAAAATGGTAAAGATATTGGCGAATGGGAATACTATGATGAAAATGGTAAAGCAACTCTCAAAGAAAATTAATAATACCTACCAACAACTTATAAATGTAATAAGGGCTGAATTTCACGTTTGGAAATTCAACTAAAATCATTAAATTTCCAATAAAAAATGAAAACAACAACATTTCTAACCTTTGTAGGAGACCAATGTGGAAAAGCGGAAGAAGCAATAAAACTTTACACTTCTATCTTTCCAAATTCTGAAATTAAAAGTATTGTAAACTACACAGAAGGAGAAGCTGGAGGAACAACAGAACTTATTAAATATGGTGTATTTACATTAAATGGCAAAGAATATATGGTTTCCGAAAGTAATTATAATCACGCTTGGTCATTTACTCCTGGAGTATCCCTGTTCGTTTCCTGTAATACTGAAAATGAAATACATACTTTATTCGAAAAGCTTTCTTCAAATGGAGGTCAGATAATGGTCCCTCTGGATAATTACGATACTGGGGACTACGGCTTTGGTAAAAAATTTGGATGGTGTGAAGATAAATATGGCATTTCGTGGCAACTTAATCTTTCAGAATAAATTCAAATTATAACGTGATGAGTATAGAAAAAGCATATAATAATTGGGCAGATCAATATGATACAAATGAAAACCGTACAAGGGATTTAGATAAAGTATCAACTATAGAAACTTTAAGCAAATATGATTTTGAAAGTGTTTTGGAATTAGGTTGTGGAACGGGAAAAAACACAAAATGGTTATTAGAAAAAGCAAAGCGAATAATTGGATTTGATTTCTCCCAAGAAATGCTAAATAAAGCAAATGAAAAAATAACTGATGAAAAAGCCGTTTTCAAAAGAGCAGATTTAAAGGAAGACTGGAAGGTTGACAATAACTTTGCTGATTTAATAACTTGTAGTTTAACACTAGAACATATAGAGGATTTAAATCATGTTTTTAATCAAGCAAATCTAAAATTAAAGAAAGATGGTTTGTTTTTTATAAGTGAATTGCATCCCTTTAAGCAATATTCTGGAAGCAAGGCTAGGTATGAAACTGAAAACGGAACAAAGGAATTAGAAGTTTATATTCACCATATTTCGGAATATATGGAGGATGCAAAAAATAACGGATTGGAATTCGTGGAAATGAAAGAATGGTTTGATGATAATAAAAAAGAAGGACTACCTCGATTGATTTCCTTCGTGTTTAAAAAACAAGCATAAAAAAAGAGCCTTGGAAAATCAAGGCTCTTTTATATTTATAAGATAAATATGTTTTATTTATCTGCTGTTACTTTACCTTCCCAAACCTGTAAAGATTTAGTGTTTAATGCTACATAGTCAGCATTTCCAGCTTCAGTTGCTAATTCTAATGAAGTTTTAGCAGCTTTAATTGCTCCTTTTTTATCACCAGACTTTGCATAGATAAGAGACTGTTGTCTGTAATACCAAAAAGCAGGTTCTTTTCTTGTATCGATAGCTTTATCAATCCAAGTTTTAGATTTTTCGATGTCTTTATCCGCTTCTAAATAATAAACAGCAGCAGCATAATAATCGTTAGCCGAAGGACCAGCCATTACTTTCTCGATGCTTTTCGATACCATTTTATCAGTATTGAAATTGATGTTCACGGCAACATAGGTTTTTTCCCATAAAATACCAAGGTTAACAGAATCGTTTGCTACATCATCAAAAGACATCGTCAAGGTTTCAATATTCATTGGCATTGGATATATAGATGCTTTTACTTTAGCAGCTACTTTAGACTCGTCCCATTCTTGTGGAGTACCCCAGTTAGAAGAATCACTATAAAAATAGATCTCCCAAGATTGTGCACTAGGCTTAGTAAATATTGCATATGTTCCAGCTTTTACTTCAGAACCACCAATAGTTACGTCTTCACTAAATGTAATTTTTGTATTTGCATTTGCTCCTGTTCTCCAAAGCTTATCATAAGGTACCAAACCTCCAAATATTATTCTTTCACGCATAGAAGGTCTAGAATATTCTAAAGTAACATCGGTAAGTCCTACCGTTTGTGTGATTTTTTGTGAGGTACTTGGTGCTGGGGTTTTAACCTGTGCATTTGTATTTATAGTAAATGCTAATACTAGTGCTAAAAGGAATAGTTTTTTCATGTGAATGGTTTTAAGTTATTTTACATTGAAAACAAATTTACTTAATTAGATGGCAAAAACATATTTTAAAAATTAGTATTCCGTTATTTTAGCAAAAGTTTAAGACTATCAAAAAATCATTTTAACTCTTAATAATATTTTACAATGTCTACCACAAAAAAATTAAATTTTCTAGATAGTTATTTAACGCTATGGATTTTCATAGCTATGGCATTAGGAGTTGGAATTGGTTATTTTATTCCCCAAGTACCCACAATAATTAACTCTTATAGTAGTGGCTCTACAAATATTCCAATAGCAATTGGACTAATTTTAATGATGTATCCACCACTCGCTAAAGTGAATTATTCCTTATTACCCAAAGTTTTTAAAAACGTAAAAATTCTTAGTATTTCCCTTTTCTTGAATTGGATCGTTGGTCCAATATTAATGTTTGTTTTGGCAATCACATTTTTAAGAGATTATCCAGAATATATGGTTGGGCTTATATTAATAGGTCTTGCTCGTTGCATTGCAATGGTATTGGTTTGGAATGATCTTGCAGAGGGTAGTAAAGAATATGGAGCAGGCTTAGTTGCCCTAAATAGTATTTTTCAAGTTTTTGCTTATAGTTTTTACGCTTGGTTATTCATTACTGTCCTTCCTCCCTATTTTGGTTTTGAAGGAGCAATTGTAGATATTTCAATAGCGACTATTGCAGAAAGTGTTGCCATCTATTTAGGAATTCCTTTCTTAATGGGTTTATTAAGCCGGTTAATTTTAGTTAGAATTAAAGGAGAGGATTGGTATCAAACTAAATTTATCCCAACGATTTCCCCATTAACCTTAATAGCACTTTTGTTTACTATTGTTGTCATGTTTTCTTTAAAAGGAGAATTGATTATTGAAATTCCAATGGACGTTTTAATCATTGCTATTCCATTATTGATCTATTTTGTCTTGATGTTCTTTATTAGTTTTTTTGTTAGTAAAACTATGGGAGCACCTTATGATAAAAATGTATCCATTGCCTTTACCGCAACTGGGAATAACTTTGAATTAGCCATTGCAGTAGCTATTGCTGTTTTTGGATTAAATTCTGGACAAGCATTTGCAGGAGTAATTGGACCATTGGTAGAAGTACCCGCTTTAATAATATTAGTTAGAGTTGCATTTTGGCTTCGGAAAAAATATTATTAATAAGCGTTTTTTAAATAAAACGTCATGTTTTGTAGGATTTATCTGATTTATTATACATTTTATCGAAATTATATTGTTTATAACCGATTTTTTACTTTTTTTACTCTGTGCCCCAAAAACAGAACTTATGGAATTAGATAGAAATGAATATATCAATAGAGAAATTACTGTAACCTTTACACCAAAAAAATGCATTCATGCTGAAAAATGTGCAAAAGGACTTTCTAGAGTATTTAGAACTTCTGTATTGCCTTGGATTAATTTAGATGGGGCAGAAACGAATAAGATCATCTCCCAAATTAAAAAATGTCCGTCTGGTGCTTTAGACTTTTGTCATAATCCGGTGAAGATTCCAGCCTAAGTTAATTTTTTAATAAATAAATCGTAGTCTTAAACAATTTTTATAATCTTGCACAGTTAAAAAATAAACGTCTACCTTTATATTATGATTAAAAATATCCCTTTTATAGTTTTACTAGTTATATCTGTATTTTCTAGTATAGCACAAGAAAATGATTTAGAGAATCAATTCGACGAGGTCTTAAAAAAATCTAACAATTATCAAGAATATAAGGTAATTAAGAAAGTTGAAATTAATGCTCTTAAAAAAAACGTATTAGATACCGTAGCAGTATTAGAACAAAGTATAGCTTCTTCCTCTATAGAAATCGAAGAACAAAAAAACACTATTTCCAGTCTTAATACTGAATTGGAAACTACCAAAAACGAATTAACCGATTCTAAGAAAAAAGAAACTGGTATAGAATTATTGGGAATTCTCACCAATAAATCTACTTATAATGCCATTGCAATTTCATTAATAGGAATTTTAATCTTTACTATTTTTGTGCTATTCTATAAATTTAAGAACAGCAATAGTGTAACAAAGTCTACACTTACTAAAATATCTGAAACCGAAGAAGAATTGGATACTTTCCGTCAAAAATCTATTGAACGTGAGCAACAAATAAGAAGAAAACTACAGGACGAGATAAATAAAAATAAAGACTCCTAATACTTAATTATCGAGCCTAATTATCTTGGCTCCAATAGCACGTAAGCGCTCATCGATATTTTCATAGCCACGATCTATTTGTTCTATATTATGTATGGTACTGGTTCCTTTTGCAGATAAAGCAGCAATAAGTAATGAAATCCCAGCTCTAATATCTGGAGAAACCATATTTGTAGCTTTTAAAGAACTTTTAAAATCATGTCCTATAACTGTAGCTCTATGTGGATCGCATAAGATTATCTTCGCTCCCATATCTATCAATTTATCCACGAAGAACAATCGACTTTCAAACATTTTTTGGTGAATTAAAACGGAGCCTTTTGCTTGGGTAGAAATCACTAAAACAATACTTAATAAATCTGGTGTAAATCCAGGCCAAGTAGCATCGGACACCGTTAGTATAGATCCATCAATATATCCTTGAATTTCATAACCATCTTGAGCAGGAATATAGATATCATCACCCCTCTTTTCTAGCTGAATTCCTAATTTTCTAAAAGTATCTGGAATTAGACCTAAGTTTTCCCAACTTACATCTTTGATCGTAATTTCGCTTTGCGTCATTGCAGCTAAGCCAATCCAACTTCCAATCTCAATCATATCTGGGAGTACTGTATGTGTACAACCGCCTAGCTCCTTGACACCTTCAATAGTAAGCAAGTTAGAACCTACTCCACTAATTTTAGCCCCCATACTATTCAGCATTTTACAAAGCTGTTGTAAATAAGGTTCACAAGCAGCATTATAAATGGTAGTTAAACCTTTTGCCATAACTGCAGCCATAACAATATTTGCAGTACCAGTAACAGATGCTTGGTCTAACAACATATAAGTTCCTGTTAAACCATTTGGTGCTTCCACACCATAAAAACTTTCTTCTTTAATATATCTAAAGGTTGCACCTAATTTTATGAATCCTTCAAAATGGGTATCTAACCTTCTTCTTCCAATTTTATCGCCTCCAGGACGTGGAATATATCCTTTTCCAAAACGACTTAATAAAGGCCCAACAATCATGATAGAACCTCTAATAGAACTTCCATCTTTTTTGAATTGCTCCGATTCTAGATATTTTAAATTTAATTCGTCCGCTTTAAAAGAATAACTTCCTTTACCAAGCTTATTAATTTTAACACCTAAATTCTTAAGAATTTCAATCAGTTTATTAACATCCCGGATGTCTGGTATGTTATTAATAATAACCTCTTCTGAAGTTAACAAAACAGCACATAAAATCTGAAGTGCCTCATTTTTTGCTCCTTGAGGAGTTATTTCTCCTTGTAATTGATGTCCTCCTTCAATTTGAAAAGTTCCCATGAATGTTGTAGGTTTTGTGTGGTTTACCCAAATTAATATTTAGAAACCTATTGATACTATCTTATATATATTTAAATAACTAAGATATAAATTCAATATTGTATTAAAAATGTTTAGTAACGTTTTCTAGGACGATTATTATTATTAGAAGTAGTTTTCTTGGCTTTGTAATTTTTCTTAGTACCGTAACTCTTTTTATTTTTTAAAATAGTCATGGTGTCTAATAAAACCTCGTCACTTCCTTTAAGATTTATTTTACCGTCAGAAAGTTCGAATAAATGATTAAAAATCACACTATCCACAACGGTGTCTTTATTCCAGTTTAAGAAACATTTCTTCATATGATTGGCAATGGTTAATACCAAACCTTCTTTCATATCTCCATCTTCCCAACTATTTGCGATATCTATCATTCGCTTTATATTGTTTCCGTAGAAACGATATTTTGGAAAATTTTGAGGATATGATAATGATTTTGGGTGTTCCTGTAATTCTTCTCTAGAAGGTTTCTCGTATGGAGAATCAACATCTAATTTAAAGTCTGAAATAATAAATAATTGATCCCAAAGCTTATGTTGGAAATCGGGTACATCACGTAAATGAGGATTTAAATTTCCCATTACCGAGATAATGCTTTTTGCCACTTTGCATCGTTCTTCTTTATCATCGATGGATATTGCATGGTCCACCATTTTTTGAATATGTCTCCCATATTCAGGTATAATGAGCATAGGACGCTCTGAGTTGTATTCAATTTCGTATATCAAAATAATATGGATAATGTTGTGGTATAATTGATCACCTACAACGTGTTATTTTTTATGAAGTAATTTTCTTAATAGACCTGCAAAATACTAATTTTATAGAGAAATAACTCCCTCAACATTAGAAACTTCAATATATTTTTGAATAACTGCATCTGGCGTATCCATTTTTACTTTAATGGAAAGACTAGTATAGGTCCCTTTTGAAGAATCTCGCTTTTTAATCTCTGCGTTAATGCCATCAAAAATCGACTCTATCTTAGCTGTTTTTTCAAGATTAGAAGGCACTATAAACTTATATAAATATATGGATGGCCAAGAGGTATCCGTTTCCAATTGACTTTTTAATCTTTTATAAAATTCTGTTGTTTTTTTATCTGTTTTCATTTGCGCTAATAAATAGTTAACAAAGATAGGCTAACCATAATTATTTCCGTTCTTTGTAGCATATCTTTAACTTATGCCAAAAAAAATTGTAATCACAGGTGGACCTGGCACTGGAAAAACATCTCTAGTATCTTATCTTTTAAATAAAGGCTATCAATGTATGCCTGAGATTTCGAGAGAAATAATATTGGAGGCTCAAAAAAATGGAATTGAACAATTATTTTTAGAAGACCCTATCCTTTTTAGTCAAAAACTTTTAGAGGGCAGAAAAAAACAATTCAAGGATACTCATCATCTAAAAAATACATTTTTATTTTTCGATCGTGGCTTACCAGATATTACTGCCTATATGGATTATTCTAAAACGATTTATCCAGATCATTTTTTAGACACCTGTCATTCTTTAAAATACGATCTCGTTTTTTTATTACCCCCTTGGAAAGACATCTACAAGCAAGATAACGAAAGGTATGAAACTTTTGAAGAAGCTATAATAATTCACGATTATCTATTAAAAGGATATGAAAAATATGGATATCGAGTTATAGAAATACCTTTTGGTAATTTAGAAGATAGAAAAGAATTCATATTTAATACATTAAGAAATTTGTAATTGAATAATCCAATTCAAATACTTGAAAAATATTGGGGTCATTCTCGTTTTTTTCCTATGCAGGAAGAGCTCATCACTTCTGTTTTAAATGGAAAAGACAGTATAGCTTTACTTCCAACGGGTGGTGGTAAGTCTGTTTGTTTTCAAATCCCTGCATTAGCTCAAGAAGGAATTTGCATTGTTGTCTCCCCCTTAGTTGCATTAATGAATGATCAAGTTACTGCATTAAAAAAAAAGGGAATTAAAGCCTTAGCTATTACTGGAGGAATTAAATTTCAAGATTTAAACATTCTCTTAGATAATGCTATTTATGGCAACTATAAATTTCTATATCTATCTCCCGAAAGACTAAAGCAAGAACTTGTCCAGAATTCCATAAGACTCATGAGTGTGAATCTTTTTGCCATAGATGAAGCACATTGTATTTCGCAGTGGGGAAACGATTTTAGACCCGCTTATAACAACATAAATATCCTTAGAACATTACACCCATTAGTCCCATTTATTGCCCTTACAGCAACAGCTAGCCCAGAGGTCTTAGAAGACACTATCATTCAATTACAATTAGAAAATCCAAGCGTTTTTAAAAGTTCTTTTATTCGTAAAAACCTTTCGTATCAAGTTATTAAGGAAGATGATAAATTATATAGAATTGAAAGCTTGCTTAAAAACAATAATGGTTCTGCTATTGTTTATGTGAGAAGTAGAAAAATGGCTGTAGAGGTGAGCAATCAATTAAATAGCTTAGGGATTACTAGTAATTTTTATCACGGAGGGATTGCTAATGAAGCAAAACAATCTCGATTAGAAGATTGGCTAGACGGAAAGAATGATGTCATGGTAGCTACCAATGCTTTTGGTATGGGAATAGACAACCCAAATGTTAGGTTTGTATTTCATATTCAATTATCCGAAAGCTTAGAAAGTTACTTTCAGGAAGCTGGCCGCGCAGGTAGAGACCAGAACTACGCTAGTGCAATTATACTTTATAACGATTATGATAAAGTATTGATAAAAAAGCAATTTATAGATTCCAGACCTACTACCAATGAAATAAAAGTACTATACCGTAAATTGAGTACTTATTTTCAAATTTCTTATGGGGAAGGAGAATTTACAAATCACAGTTTTAGCTTTACTAAATTTTGTGAAACCTATAAATTAAATACTTTACTTACTTATAATGGTCTAACAGCATTAGATAGACTTGGAGTTCTTCAACTTTCGAAACAGTTTGGAAGAAAAACGATTTTAAAGTTTTTATTGGATTCCGATAATATCCTGAAATATTTTCAAACAGATGTTACACTATCTATCATAGGAAAGACAATTCTTAGACTTTATGGAGGTATTTTTGAATCTCCTACTGGGATTAACCTAGAACTTATCGCTTCAAAAACTGGTCAGAATATGGAAACCATTATTAGTTCTTTAAATAAAATGGAGCGAGATCAAGTAATTGAATTAAAATTATACCATACAGATTCCTCCATCACATTTAATGTACCTAGAGAAGATGATAAAACAATAAATGTAATTTCTAAAGAATTAGAAAGATTAAATCAAAAGAAAAAGGAAGAAGTAAAAGCAGTATTGAATTATTTAGAAAATTCATCAATTTGCAAAAGTCTTCAATTGGTGAGTTATTTTGGAGAAACCAATGCACAACCTTGTGGGGTTTGTTCTGTTTGTGCATCCCAACAGTCCACACCTAGTAAAAAGGAAAGCATTCTTATTTCAGAAAAGATTAAATTATTATTAGAAGATCATGAAATGACTTCTCGAGAAATTTCAGAAAAACTTACTTTTACAGAATCAAAAATACTCGTTATTTTGCGTCTATTACAAGATGCAAACAAGATTAAAATAAACACTAAAAATCAATATTATTTAAATTTATGAGAGACTTACGAATTGTATTTATGGGCACGCCAGGATTTGCGGTAGGAGTTTTACAAATGTTAGTTAAAAGTAAAAAGAATATTGTAGGCGTAATCACTTCACCAGACCGACCTGCCGGGAGAGGTCGTAAGCTTAAAGAATCTGATGTAAAGCAATATGCAAAAGCTCAAGGTTTATCTCTTTTACAACCTACCAATCTTAAAGATCCTGATTTTTTAAAAGAATTAAAAAGTTTAAACGCAAATTTACACATCGTAGTAGCATTTAGAATGTTACCAAAAGTAGTTTGGAACATGCCTGAGTTTGGAACCTTTAATTTACATGCATCACTACTGCCTGAATACCGAGGAGCAGCCCCAATTAATTGGGCAATTATAAATAGAGAAACTAAAACTGGCGTCACTACTTTTTTTATAGATGACAAAATAGATACAGGTGAGCTTATATTAAGGAGAGAAATATCCATAGCAGAAAGAGAAACAGTTGGTAGCTTACATGACACTTTAATGAATTTAGGTGCAGCATTAGTTATAGATACTTTAGATGTTATTGAAGAAAACAAATTGGTTACCATACCACAATTAGAAAATAATGATCTAAAAGATGCTCCAAAACTTACCAAAGAGAATACAAGAATTGACTGGAGCATGTCTGTAGAAAATATAGATGCATTTATTAGAGGATTAAATCCATATCCAGCTGCTTGGTGTTATCTATATAATAAGGAGGAAAAGGTTAAAGTGAAATTATACAACTGTACTCCAGAAATAAATACGCACACTTTTGCACTAGGAACGATAATAATTTTTAATAAAGAGGTAAAGGTTGCAGTATCAAATGGCTACCTTATTATAGAAGAAATGCAAATTCCTGGGAAGCGAAAAATGGACATTAAATCTCTTTTAAATGGATACACTTTTGAAGAAAATTCAAAAATGATGTAAAGCCCTACTATCGTTGAATCCATTTAAAACTAAAAAAAAAGGCCAGCTTTATTAACAATGCATCAAAGTTATTAACAAAAAACGCGATTTACCCCACTATTACTTGCGTGAACCGATATTCCTTTTAAATTTGTAGAAACAATTAATGAAAGTTTAACCAACATTTTAATTTTTAAAGTTTATGAACAAATCAGATTTAATCGACGCAATGGCAGAACATGCTGGAATTACAAAAGCAGCTGCAAAAAAAGCATTAGAATGCATGCTTATTGAAATTGAAGGATCTTTGCAAAAAGGTAATAGAGTTTCTTTAGTAGGTTTTGGATCTTGGTCAGTATCTAGAAGAGCTGCAAGAGACGGAAGAAACCCTCAAACGGGAGCTACTATCAAAATTAAAGCTAAAAACGTTGTAAAATTCAAAGCAGGTTCCGATTTAAGTAATAGTGTAAACTAGTACTAAATATCTTTGCTTTAAAAAAGTCTCCTATCGCAAGATAATTGGAGACTTTTTTTATGCCTATTATTTATTCATTTTAGGATAATGTTGTTTCTTATTAAATAAATACTTAAATTTAAGTATTCAAACAATAAAAAAATGACTATTCAAAAACTGGAAAAAGGGGTGTTATTGGTTGCAGAGCCTTCTATCATTGGAGATATTTCATTTAACCGGTCTGTTGTTTTATTAGCTGAATATAATGAAAATGGCTCGGTTGGCTTTATACTTAATAAACCGTTAGAATACAAACTCAATGACTTTATCCCAGAATTAAACTCCTCTATTACTGTTTATAACGGTGGTCCTGTAGAACAGGATAATTTATATTTTATTCATAAAATTCCAGAGTTAATTCCTAATAGTGTAGAAATTTCGAATGGTATTTACTGGGGAGGTGATTTTAATGAAATCATTTCTTTACTACAAGAAAACAAATTAAAAGAATCTGAAATTAGATTTTTCTTAGGGTATTCGGGTTGGTCTAATGAGCAATTAGAGCAAGAACTAGAAGTAAATAGTTGGGTAATTATCACGAATGAATACAAACAAGAAATCTTAGGTAAAACAGACTCTAATTTCTGGAAAGAGAAAATGATAGAATTTGGTGGCGATTATTTAATTTGGTCTAATGCACCCGAAAACCCAAACTACAACTAGTATCCCCTTTATTGTAATCTAGCAATTGTATTCAGTTTTTGCAATAAATCTTTTGCAACTATAGACTCATATTCTTTTTTCCTATAATTTAAAACCGGTTGAATTCCCTGAATAACATTAGTAATAAACAATTCATCAGCTTTCTGAAGATCAAAGGGTGAAATCGATTTTTCTATTAAAGTATATTTTTCAGAATTACTACAGATTGAGATTATTTGTTTTCGTAAAATTCCTTTAAGACAACCATCTTCTAAACTTGGAGTGATAATTTCTCCTCCTTTTACTAAAAAAACATTTCCGTTAAGGGCTTCTACTACTTGTTTTTTATCATTAAGTAGAATACAGTTGTCATAATCGTTTTCTTTAGCAAAAATGCTGCCTAACACATGAATGACTTTAGTACTGGTTTTTAATGTGGAAAGTAAACTAGCAGGGATATAATAATCCTTAAAAAGCTCTACTTTGTAGCTACTATCATTAAAAGTATAAAATGAATTTTCTAATTTTTCAGTAATTACAAAATAGTCAACATCGTTTGTAATTGGAGTATACTTCCCTCCTGCCTTTCTATTAATAAATATTTTAGCTCTTGCATTAGCAGTTAATCTTTCAGAATTTTCTAAAGTTTTAAGCACTTCGCTTTCTAGAAATTCCATAGAAAAACTCATTGGTATTTCCATTCTTAAGATACGCATAGATGCCATTAACCTAAAGTAATGATCTTCCCAGAATAGTATTTTTCCGTTAGATATACGCAAGGTTTCAAATAATGCGTCTCCGTATTGAAGGCCACGATTGTTAAAAGAAATTACTTCTTCGTTTTCTTTTATTAGATTTCCGTTATAATTGATCATAAAAAAACCGTCTCATTTAATTAAGACGGTGCAAATATAGTTTTTAGATTGAGTTTATACAGAACCTAAAATATGTTTTAATTCAGAAATCATATTTTCCCAAAGCATTTTACCTTCCTCTACTTCGTCTTCTTCCGCAAAATCTGTAACCATAATAGAAACGTCCTTTGTTATTTCATCTACTTGTATACGCATTTCAAAATAATAGTCTGTATCAGCATCATCCATCCACTGAAACCTAATATAATCCGATTTTTTATTGGCTAAAAGTTTTGCTACTTCTTCACTTCCTTCCCAAATAAAGGTGAAAAACTCACCTCTTGAGTTTACATTATCTGCATACCATTCCTGCATTCCAGATGGTGTAGAAATATACTGATATAATAATGAAGAAGATGCGTGTATCGGAAACTCCATTTCATATTTAATTTTGTCTTCCATAATTTCTTAATTAGCCGAAGCCCAATATATAGATTAAATACTTATTCTAAAAGAAAGAAGGAATAAATATTTGTTCTTTTTTATCTAAAAAAACAATATTTTTTAGATAAAAAATATAAGTAATGTTTGCTCTCGTTTAATTTGTTACTATCTTTGCAGTCGCTAAAATTTTGGCGAGGTAGCTCAGCCGGTTAGAGCGCAGCATTCATAATGCTGAGGTCGGGAGTTCGAGTCTCCCTCTCGCTACAACTTTAATCCCCCTTTTTGGGGGATTTTTTTATGCTTAAAATAAAATAATTATCTTTCCAGTTAGATTATAATTATGCATCTTTATAATAAAATAAATTGCATTGATTAAAACTTATGCTTGAAAGTAAAACAATAAGTATCACTGGAGCTAGTGGTCATTTGGGTAGTTGCTTGATTCAAATGTTGCTTCAAAAGGGTTATTTGGTAAATGCACTTTTTTATAATTTTAAACCAACCATACAGCATCCAAACCTTCAATGGATAAAAGGGGATGTTTTAAGTGCTGAATCTTTAGACAATCTACTTTTAAATTCTTTACTAATTATTCATAGCGCAAGTGTTATTTCGATAGGTAATAAAGAAGAGCAGACAGTATACAACACTAATGTAAATGGAACCGAGTCTGTTATTAATTCTTGTCTAAAACATAATGCTAAATTAATTTACATTAGTTCCTCAACAGCCGTGATGGAAACTAAAGAAAATGAAGTGTTCGATGAAAATAGGCCCTATAAAACAAAAAAAGGTTTTCTTTATTCCTGGACCAAAGCATTGTCTGAAAAAAAAGTCTTAGCTGCTGTAACTAAAAACAGTTTAGAAGCTTTTATCATTCGTCCATCTGCTATTGTAGGACCTCCAGATTTTAAACCTTCCCTTTTTGGTAATACTATTTTAGCAATAGCGGATAAAAAAATTCCTGCAATTACTAGTGGTGGCTATAATATAATTGACGTTAGAGATTTATCTAAAACCATTATTAACAGTATAAAAAAGGGAGTGACAGGAGAAGTGTATTTAGTAAGTGGCAAGTATTATAGCATGAAACTAATTGCTAAAGCAATTCGTCCAGATAATCGTTTAATATCTATTCCTTTAAATTTATTAATCTTTATTTTACCAATAATTACAATTTATACAAAAATTTTTCCTTTGCATTTACCAATTACAAGAGAAAGCCTAATAACTTTAAAACATGCTCCAAAACAAATGGATTGCTCAAAAGCAATAAATAAATTGGATCATACCATCCGACCTTTATCCGATACCATACAAGATTTTTTGCATTGGTTTAGAAAAGAACAAAACTCATGAAATTAGACACTTTTAATATAATCTGTATTGTTTGGTCTATCGTTGGAATCTCATCTTTTGTTTTATTACAATTTGTTAGAGCTCCATATGGAAGGCATATTAAAAAAGGCTGGGGACCAGAAATTCCAAATAATTTAGGTTGGGTCTTTATGGAGCTACCATCTTTCCTAATTATCTTATATTTTACTTTAATATCAAGTCAAAGCAATTATGCTTACATGCTAAGTATCCTTTGGCTTATACATTATTTTAATAGAACCTTTATTTTTCCTTTTAGAATTCGGACTAAAAAGAAAAAAATACCACTAGCAATAGTACTTTCAGCTATATTTTTTAATACCGTTAATGCAAGTTTAAATGGGTATTATTTATCCGTATTTGAACAATATAATAGCGAGTCATTTCTATATTGGAATTTTTATTTAGGCATTATCCTTTTTGTTGCTGGCTTTCTAATAAATCAAATTAGTGATAACTATTTAATTAATCTTCGGAAACCAGGAGAGACTGGTTATAAAATCCCGAAAAAATTCCTTTTCAAATACATCTCCTGTCCCAACCACCTTGGAGAACTTACGCAATGGGCTGGATTTGCAATAATGGCTTGGAATCTTCCTGCATTGAGTTTCTTTATTTGGACCGCAGCAAATTTATTACCTAGAGCAGCAGGACATCATAAATGGTATAAAAAACACTTTTCCAATTATCCGGAAAAACGGAAAGCTCTAATTCCAAAATTATGGTAAATTAGCAATGCATTAAAATACAATGTCAATTTCTAAGATTAATAAGGTTTGAATTTAAAAACGTTTTCTGAAAAAATATTGAGCTTCAAATGGCTTATAATTCTATTGGTTTTGGCTTCTACCTTATTTTTTGGGAACCAAGTTAGCCAACTTAAAATTGATGCCGATATTCTGCGGTCACTACCAGACGATGATCCAGACGCAACACTTCTAAAAAGTATTGGTAAAACATTTGGTGGAAATAATATGGGAGTCATTATCCTAGAAACCGATAACATCTACCAAACCTCTGTACTCGAGCATGTTCAAGCTCTTACTGATACCGTGACTAATATTGAGGGGATTTCTTCGGTTTCAAGCCTTAGTAATATCATTAATATTAAAGGAGGAGATTATGGCATTGAAGTTGGAAAATTAGTAGATGAGTATGATATGCCTACTACTTCAGAAGACTTTCAGGAATTAAGAAATAAAATATTAGCCAATGAAATGTATAAAGGCTCTATTGTTTCTGAAGATGAAACTTCAACATTAATCATTTTTACTTTAGAAGAAGATACAGATGTTAATGTTGTAGCGAAACAAATAATAAATAAAACTGAAGCATTACAATTACCAGAAAAACTTTATTATATAGGGTCCCCAATGTTGGTTACTTACATTTCAGATTTAATGAAAAGAGATTTAACCAAACTGCTACCTATTTCTTTTTTAGTTATTGCTCTTGTTTTATTTTTAAGTTTTAGGTCTATTAGTGGAGTGCTATTACCTCTATTAACAGCTGTAATATCCATTATTTGGAGTTTAGGAATGATGGCTTTTTTAGATTATAACATGTCTATGATCTCTAATAATATTCCAATAATTTTATTAGCTGTTGGTAGTGCTTATACTATTCATGTTATAAATAGAATCAATCAAGTAAAGAAAATAGAACATTCAAATGTGGTGAGTACTGCCATGTCCTATGTGATAATACCCGTGATATTAGCAGCAGTTACAACCATTATAGGTTTTATCTCTTTTATATTCGGTGCCTATCTAGAAATGATTGTTGATTTTGGAATTTTTACAGCATTAGGAACATTTTTCGCTTGTTTATTATCCATCTTCTTTGTACCGGTTATTATGGATCTTTTTAAGTCTGAAAAGAAGAAAGTCATAAAACAAAAAAAGCAACCCTTATTAACAACAAAAATACTTCAGCCCTTAACTACAGCCTTGTTTAAAAATTCTAAAGCCATATTCATCTTTTGGATGTTATTATTAGGAATCAGTTTATTTGGAATGTTTTCTATTAATCGAAGTGTTGATATTCAAGAATATTTTAAAAAGGACAATCCAACTCGTTTAGCTGAAAACATTATGGTGGAAAAGTTTGGCGGCACAAAACCAGTATTTGTTCTTTTTAAAGGAGATATGCAAAATCCTGAAGTATTGAAAAAAATGATTCAAACTTCAGAATTCATGAAAGAAAGTCCAGATATTAATAGCGCGATGTCTGTTGCCAAATTAATTTCTGAAATGAATTATGCAATAACTGGTTCTCGAGAAATCCCCGACAGTCAAGAGAAAATTGAACAACTGTGGTTTTTATTAGAAGGCAATGAGGTCATGAACCGCTTTGTAAATGAAGAATTAAATGAAGGAATTATTATTTCAAAATTTAAATCTCCTGACAATAAATCTAAAAAGGTATTTGCAAAAAAAATGAAAGACTTTATTCGCGAAAATTCTACTAAGCAATGTCAAATTTCAATAACAGGAATGCCATTTGTTGATATTACTATGGACAATAGTCTTGTTAAAAGTCAGATTGGTAGTATCACCATTGCAATATTATTTGTGATTATTTTTGTTGGTTTTATCCTGCGTTCCTTACGAGGAGGTATTTACACTTCCATTCCTATAGTTGCGGCAATCTTTATTTTATTTGGAGTTATGGGGCTTACAGGAATTTCGTTAAATATTGCTACGGTACTTGTCGCAAGTGTTGCATTGGGAATAGGCATTGATTATTCTATCCACATTTATACTCATTTTAACGAATCGTTTAAAAAAACTAAGGACCTACAGAAAGCTATTGAAGAGTCTATTCAAATTAGCGGAAAGGCTATTATTATAAATGTAGTATCTGTATCCGCAGGCTTTATGGTTTTAATTTTTTCAGAAATGGTACCCTTGCAATATTTTGGAATACTTATAGCAATAAGTATGCTTAGTTCTTGTCTAGGTGCATTAACTTTACTTCCAGCAATTTTAATTCTTATGAATCGAAAAAAACAATTGCAATAATGAATTTTATAAAAATTTCCATTTTATTAAGTATCCTATTTATCAGCATAAACATCATAAATGCTCAAGACGCTGCTTCATTGCTTCATGATATGGATGAAATAATTGCTGCTCCAAAAGATAAGGAAGCAGCTGTTATAATGATAATAACCGACAAAACTGGGAAAGAAAAAAAGCGAGAGGCATCCTTAAAACAAAAAGGTAAATTCAAAAAACTATATCGATATACCGGACCTGAAAAACAAGCTGGCATCGCTACATTATCCCTTCCTGACGATGCTATATGGTTGTACATGCCTGCTTTTGGAAAGGCAGTACGAATTAATTTATTAAGTAAAAGTCAGGCATTTACTGGTACCGACTTTTCTCATGAAGACATGAGCGGGATTCCATATTTGGAAAGATATGAACCAAAATTCATCAACTCTATTCATCCAGAGCATTATGTAATTGAGTTAATCCCAAAATCAAAAAAATCTAAGTACACAAAAATTGTTTTAACCTTAAATAAAACGGTTCATTATCCTTTAAAAATGGAATACTTTGATAAGACAAATAAACACTTTAAAACTGCTACATATGCCTATGAAAAAAAAGAAGGCTATTGGTATGCAAAAGAAGTATTCATGACGAATCTAAATAAGAAACACTCTACAAAGATCATTTTGACAGATGTGAAATTTGATCAAGGAATTAATGATGATGAGTTTCTAGTTGAAAATCTAAAACAATAGTGTAATCAATAATCAATAAAATTAAAGGTCTGTTTTTCATAATCACCACTTTCCAATAAAGTTTTTATATTTAAAAGAGTATTATAAGGGGAGTCATCCACAAACATATTTGCTAACCAAGACGGAATACTTCCTCCAGGATCTATTTGCATAGAAAAAGTTACAAATATTTCATTTTCGGATATTTCTTTCACATCCCAATAGCCATAACCTTTCACTCTTACATACTTTTCATCTAAGGCTAAATAGTCATCTAATACTTCAATATCAACCATTAAAGTTTTTCTTTCTTTTTGCCAACGAAATCTATTTAAATAAATACCATCTCTATCCTTATACGGAAAAGGTGCTTTTGCAATAGAATAATAAATCTGTAAGGTATCACCCGATTTCTCAAGCAAATTGGCACTTTTGATATTGTGTCCCCATTTTGGAAATATTGGAATTGATTTCAACACTGAAACAAAATTAGATATGGAGGCATTTACAGTAACATTAGCCTTAAAAGTATCCAATTTATAATTGTTTTCATTTTTTGTAAATACTTTAATATCCTCAGATTCTTTAATTAGTTTCCAATCTTCCTGAGAAAATAAGCTTACACTTTGAAAAAATATAAATAACATTATAACGATTCTTTTATTCATTAGTTTTTTGCTTTTACCTCAATATTTGAAGGAAGATTATACTTATATTTTTCAAATGCAAAACCCCATTCTTTAACCAAAATATCCATTTGTCCTTGGGAAATTATATGCTTGTTCTTTTTATAATTTTTTAAATTGCTTATATATTTTTCAAAATTAGGTGCTGCTTCATTATATCCATCTAGATGAATAGTGTCATAAATATTTTTTAATACTTCGGTTGGTTCTTTTTCTAGGTTTTCAAAGGAAACTTCAATAAGGTTACCTTCTGGAACTAGTTTTTTTTGCTCAAAATAATCCTTAAATATTTTTTTATAAACCTCTATAATGCTAACATCAATTTCTTCATTTGAAATGTCCTGCAACTGTAATGGAGGCAACATTTTTTTATAAAAATTCTGAGTAGATAAAAAAACTTCAATAGGATTTCGATGAATAAAAATGAATTTAGCTTCAGGAAACATCTCTAGTAAAGTTTTTATTCGACCAGTATTAGGTGGGTTCTTAGAAAGGAATCGTTCTTTATTTGTATTCTTAATTGCTTTATGAATTAATAATTTATAATTCGATTTCCATTTTTCCAGTTGCGCTATGTCTATGTTTTTAAAACCTATAAATTCATTATAATAAGACAACATGTTTTTAGGGAACAACCAGAAAAAATAAAATGAAATTGGAATTTTATCCCCTAAGGCAAATTCTTCTTCTTGAGGTAATGAGGCTCCAAGAGAAACATTATCTCCTTTTCTAGTTCCTGGGATTAAAAGCTTTGAAAAACCTAAAAACAATATACGTCCTAATTTATTGAATAAAGTATCTGGAAAAACACTTTGGTAGGTAGTAACATAAGCCATTTGAGAATCTTGACATAGTAAATTATGCAAATGCGTAGTACCGCTTCTCCAATGCCCTAAAATAAAAATTGGAGCTTTATTTAGGACCTTTTTTTTGTATTTGGGGTTGATAAATAAACGTTCATAGCTTCTAAAAGGAAAGTTGATAAGGTTTACAATAATTATTACGAGAAGTTTTGGAAAATACTTTACTTGTATTTTATTTTTTTTAATTAGACCGATTATAATTTTAAATGAATAACCAATTGCTGGAGGCAATAAAATTCCTTTTTTATTCTTTTTTACAGTGGTCATTCTTTTATTTTGATAAATTATGTTTAATGAAACAAGGTTTTTACACTTATTAAATGTAATGAAAATTTAAAAAGCCGTCACTTTATCTTATTCAAATAATATTAATTCTTATTTCAAAAGCATTAGAAAAATTAAGTATCTTGTTTCACATAAATTTAATCTATAATAATGACTAAATTCCATACATCTTTTAAGTCAACATTCCTTTTATTCACCTTTACTATTCTATCTATACTTGTCTCTCAAGCACAAGAGAACAACCCCCAAACTTCAGATAGTACGCAAGTTATAGATATCACTATTAAAATTAATGATATTCCTGAGGAGACTGAAAGATTAGGACAACGTATCATTAAATTAAAGGAAATATTAAAACCGAGTTCAAATATTTCAGAAGTAGATTCATTATTAGTAATTGCTGCTACAGAAATAAATCGTAAAAAAGATTCTCTTTATATCGAACTTAACGAAATTACTCGTAGAGACTTAAAGATTAAAAAAGTAGCATGGTTAAGTTATCGTACTCGATTAAAAGAATATAATGAGGTTCTTAAAACTAGAACAGAAGATATTAGCGAAATAAATGATGAAATTGTTCAAGAAATTTTAAAATGGGAAAAAACAAGAGACAAGCTTCTTAGTAATAGTGATTCAAAAGATATATATCAAGGTTTAGACAATGTATTAGAAACGTTACAAGATATTTCAGGTATAGTTCACAAAAGGCTTGATAGTGTTTTTATTGTACAAAGTGGATTGACAGAAATAGTATTAAAAGTAGATGAAGTTATTTCAGAAATCGAAATTACAGAATTACAATTACAAAAAGATTATTTTGTTTTTGACAGCCCTCCTATTTGGGTTTCAAAAAAAGTAGACACTACCAAAGTTGCTATAAATAAAGCGGAAGAAAAGCTTAGTGTTAAGCAGACGGCGTCAAATACCTTCAATGAAAATACTGAGCAACTTAAAGAATTTATATCCTTAAATAAATTCCCATTTATAATGCAAATCCTTTTTATTCTTTTCTTGTTTATATTAATAAGACGAGTAAATAATAATTGGAATAAGGATATTAATGAGCTCACTAACCCTATAGAAATACAATCAAAAATAGTATTAACCAATCCATTAGCATCCTCCTTGGTCGCTGGCTTGTTAGTTTCTTTTTTTTTCTATGACACTTTAATACCCATCTATGGAGAAATACACATTATCTTAATACTATTAGGAACCTGTCTCTTATACACATCTCCGAGCCCACGAGACTCCTGAGCA
>OLHJ01000063.1_pt1 | contig 43269 bp, 44 predicted proteins | sample 1609491 | NCBI WGS metagenome assembly OLHJ01 (sample SAMN05416861, study PRJEB24817) | seawater metagenome | isolation source: Sea water | place: Canada:Atlantic | collected 2013-11
ACTAAAGACGAGACAAAAATACGAATGTTGCAAAGTTTTAATAAAAATAAAAAAACCTTCCACAAAAAGCGGAAGGTTTTTAAAATAATACTAATTATAATTCTTATTGCTTTATGATCTGCAATACCTTAGTGGCAGTATCTGCAGTAACTTTTACAAAGTAATTCCCAGTTGGAAATTCGGAAAGATCTATTTGAGTTTTATTAGTGTTTATAGTTTCAGCATACAGGGTTTGTCCTAAAACATTCATCACTTCTATGGAAGAAATAAATTTTAAAAGGATAAATTCGTCCTTTATACTTAATAATTCATTTGTATTAACCCCTTTTATTAATTCCCATTTATTTGTTATAACTGTTTTGATTATCTTTAACCTATTAAAATAATGTAAGCATGAAAAAAATAATTATTTGGGTATTTGGAAGCCTTATCGCTTTAGTATTATTAATGATGTTTGTGATCTGGCCGATTATGAAGAACAATACTAAAAAACATAGCCCAGAACAAAACATTAGCTATACTCAAGGGGATTTAGAATTACATACCAATTTTTCTAGTCCAGGTAAAAAAGGGAGAATTATATTTGGTGATTTGGTACCATATAATAAAGTTTGGAGAACCGGTGCAAATGAACCTACAACCTTTACTACCAATAAAGATTTAATAATAGAGGGTAAAGAGCTAGCAAAAGGAACTTATACCATATGGACCATCCCAGGAGAAACTTCTTGGCAGGTAATATTTAATTCAAAATTGCATGATTGGGGAGTGAAATTTACGGATCAATCCCCCTCTCGGGACTCCAAAGACGATGTATTAGTAGCTACTATATCTCCTTCGAAAAGTTTAACCGTAGCCGAAAATTTCACCATTTCTTTTACAGAAGCAGGAGAAGGCAGTTTAATGATTCTTGCTTGGGATACAATAGTGGTACCTGTATTATTACAAGAAAAATAAATGGCAAAAAAGAAAGATATTACATCTGCTTTACATGAAAAGGGAGGGGTTCCACAACCGGAAACTTTAAGTATAACTGTTGCGAATCAACTTAAGAAAAGCAGAAAAAAAACGCCAACTACCAATGAATTAATTCAGGGTATTTTACAAAAGGATATCACTGCCCTAAGTAGAGCGATTACCTTAGTAGAAAGTACTGCTCCAAAACACCAACAGCAAGCTAAAGAAGTTATTGAAGCCTGTTTGCCTTATGCAAACAAATCGATTCGGATAGGAATTACTGGAGTACCCGGAGTTGGTAAAAGCTCTTTTATTGAGCAATTTGGAAAGCTTTTAGTCCAGAAAAAACATAAGGTTGCAGTCTTAGCTGTAGACCCTAGTAGTACCATTAGTGGTGGCAGTATTCTTGGCGATAAAACTCGTATGGAAGAATTGGTGAATGAACCCAATGCTTTTATTCGACCCTCGGCTTCTGGAGATTCCCTTGGTGGAGTTGCCAGAAAAACCAGGGAAACCATTATTTTATGTGAAGCTGCTGGCTACGATATTATTTTAATTGAAACTGTTGGAGTGGGACAAAGTGAAACAGCGGTCCATTCCATGACTGATTTCTTTTTATTGTTAAAGTTAGCTGGAGCTGGAGATGAATTGCAAGGAATTAAACGTGGGATTATGGAAATGGCAGATGGAATTGCAATAAATAAAGCCGATGGTGAAAATGTAAAAGCAGCCAAACTTGCAAGGGTTGAATTTAATCGTGCGCTACACCTCTACCCTATTAAAGAAAACAATTGGTCCCCAAAGACCTTAATGTGTAGTGCCATAAAAAATGAAGGGATATTGGAGATTTGGGAAATGATTTCTGAATACATGAATCTCAATAAAGACAATGGTTACTTTGAAAAAAATAGAAAGGAACAAAATAAATTTTGGTTGCTTCAAACTATAGAAAGCACTTTAAAAAGTGATTTTTACAATCTGCCAAATGTAAAACTGGAACTTAAAAAACAATTTGAATTGTTAGATGATAATAAAACCACTCCATTTGAAGCTGCAGAACTTTTACTGCATAAAAAAAATAGCAAATTTAAAAACTCTCCTTAAACCATTTTACTTGAGCCTTTACGCCCTCTAATAAAGTGGTTTGTGGATTATAATTTAATAATCTTTTCGCTTTATCAATATTTGCCTTTGTTTGTAGTTGATCACCTGATCGAGCAGGAATTAAATTCATATTAATCTTTACACCAAGGATCTTTTCTACAGCAGCAATACCTTCGGCTGTAGCACTTTCTGTTTCATTACCTAGGTTGATTATTTCGCCATTGCAGATTTCTTCTTTTCCAATAACACTTGTAATACCATCTATAATATCTTTTACATAAGTAAAGCTTCTTATATGTTTTTCACTTCCTTCAAATAATGGAAAATTTTTATGGTTTAGACCACAATCAATTAATCTTGTATATAATTTGTCTGGACGTTCTCTTGGTCCATAAACGGAGTATAAACGCAAAGATGTGCCTTTTAATAGGCCTCTTCTTATATATGAAAACACCAATTGTTCTGCTGCTAATTTTGTAACCCCATAGGACGAAGCTGGTAATGGCAACTGATCTTCTTCTTGTGTTGCCTCTAGTCCATAAATTGAAGAAGTAGCAATATTGATGAAAAAGGGCTTGTTTTCTAGAGTTTCTATCCAAGCCAGCAAGTTTTGTGTAGCAACAATATTATTTAATAAATAATCTTCAAAAGAAGAAGAAGCAGAAATTCCTGGATGAGCAGAAAAATGTAATACATAATCAACTTGAGAAGGCAATTCTTTAATTAAATCATCTGTACACAAGTCCAACCTTAATATTTCAATATTCTTATTTGAAAGTGTCTTTGCATTCAACTCTTTTAAAGAAACATCGTAATAAGATGAAAAATTATCTAGGCCAATTACTTCGAATCCTAATTCATGAAATCTTTCAGCAGCATGGGAACCTATAAATCCAGCAGCACCAGTTATTAATACTTTCATATAAAACACATAATAAACAAAAATAACATCTTTTTAAACAGATATTATTTATTAGACAAGTTAATTAAAAAATAAATACTTTTGTGAAAACCCTCTTTACATTTAATATGTCGGAATTTACCATTATAGTCCCTGTTTTTAATGAAGAAGATAACCTAATAAGAGTAGAAAAAGAATTACTTATATTTATAGATATTGCAGTCAAAGAGACAGAAATATTATTTGTAAATGATGGGTCAACAGATAATAGCCAAGAACTTATTGATGCAATTTGCAAAAGAAATAATGCCTTCCATTTTATAAACTTTAAGGAAAACAAAGGACTAAGTGCTGCTATAAAAGCTGGCTTTGACCATATAGAAACACCATTAATAGGATATATTGATTCTGATTTACAAACTACACCAAAAGATTTTAATTTGTTATTGGATAAAATTGGAGACTATGATTTGGTAACTGGAGTTCGTGCCCTCAGAAAAGATTCTTTTGTGAAAAATATGTCTTCTACAATTGCAAATAAAATTCGTCGTGCTTTTACACATGACGGTATGGATGACACAGGTTGCCCTTTAAAAGTAATTAAAACCGACTTTGCTAAAAGGATCCCTATGTTTAAAGGCTTACATCGGTTTTTACCAGCGATGATTTTACTCCAAAAAGGAAAGGTATTACAAGTTCCTATTCAACATTTTCCAAGAATAGCTGGAACCGCAAAATTTGGACTTTGGAATCGGTTATTAGGTCCGCTTATGGATTGTTTTGCTTATTTATGGATGAAGAAAAAATATATTAATTATGAAGTGAAAGATAAAGGATGAAAGATTGGATTATTTATAGTATTGGCTTTTTGGCTCAAATTCTTTTTTCTGGAAGGCTTATAATTCAATGGATTAATTCTGAAAAAAGTAAAAGAATAATTACACCTTCCATTTTTTGGAAATTAAGTCTAATTGCATCTTTTTTATTATTTATATATGGATATTTAAGAGAGGATTTTGCAATTATGTTAGGGCAAACGCTGACTTATTTTATTTATATTAGAAATTTACAAATAAATGGCGAATGGTATAAATCTCCTAAAATACTAAGGTGGTTTATTATTTTATTTCCGGTAATTATCGTTATTCTATCCTTTAATAATGGACAAAATGATTTAATCAATTTATTAAAGAATGAAAACATACCAACTTGGTTGTTATTGCTAGGTATAATTTCTCAAATTGTATTTACTTTTCGATTTATATACCAATGGATTTATTCTGAAAAGACTAAAGTTTCACAACTTCCTATAGGGTTTTGGCGCTTAAGTGTATTAGGAGCTTCGCTTATATTAATTTATGCGATTATTAGAGAAGACCCTGTACTATTAATAGGTCATGGAGCAGGACTTATTATATATATTAGAAATATTATTATTTGGAAAAAACAAAAAGTTAATGTCGATTAAATACAATTATACATTCTGGATTATTATTATCTGTTTTTCAATCTTTTTTGTAAACCTGGATGCTATCATGGTAAATATCATGGAAGCTAGAAATTTCATTACTGCAAGAGAAATAGTAAATAGTGGCAATTGGATTTTAACCACTTTAAATGGAGAACCTCGTTACGAAAAACCTCCATTACCAACCTGGTTAACAGCTATTTCAGCATTAATTTTGGGGTTTGATAATTTAGTAGCTTTAAGGATACCAGCAGCTCTAATTTCCACTTTATTAGTTGTTTATTTTTATAAATTAGGGGAAGTTTTTACTAATAATAAAAAATATTCTTTTGTTAGTTCATTAATATTAACAACTTCATTCTTTATTATATTTTCGGGACGTAATGGCCAATGGGATATTTTTACTCATGGCTTTATGATCGTTTCTATCTACCAATTATTTTTATTTTTCTCCTTTGAAAACAAAAAGTATCAAAGAGCAATTATTGCAGCCTTATTTTTTGGATTTTCATTTATGAGTAAAGGCCCTGTTTCACTATATACTTTGCTTTTACCATTTATTATCTCGTATGGATTTACTTTTAAGTTTAAAGAAATAAAACAACGAATTGTTCCTCTTACATTATTTTTAATAATTGGGTTTGTAGTTTCTGCTTGGTGGTATATATATACTTATTATACAGATCCAATAACTGTTTCAGAGATAACATCTAAAGAAACTAACAATTGGACTAGTTATGAAATTAAGCCTTTTTATTATTATTGGGGCTTTTTCACACAAAGTGGCGTTTGGTCTATTATGGCCTTAATTGGTTTATTATATCCATATTTAAAAAACAAAGTTTCCAATAAAAGGGCTTATAAATTCACTTTCTTATGGACCATTATCTCTTTAGTTTTACTTTCTATTATTCCTGAAAAAAAATCAAGATATGTACTCCCAGTGCTAATTCCATTAGCCTTTAACACAGGGTTTTATTTAGAATATTTAATCACTCAATTTTCAAGCCTAAAAAATAAAAAAGAAACCCTTCCTGTATATTTTAACTTTGGATTAATTGGTATAATTGGCATTTTATTTCCTATAGGAGGATATTTCTATTTAAAAGATATGTTTTCCGGAAATTGGATTTGGTTTGTATTATTATCCATATGTACCGTTTTAATTAGCATTTTAATATTTAAATTCCTTTTGAAAAAAAACATTTTAATGGTTTTTTATTTAACCATTGCTTTTGTTATTTCCATTATATTCTTTGGCTTTCCTATAGTAAAAGAACTTACCGTAAACCCTGATTTCTATGGGATTTCAAATTTAAATTCTTGGGAAATCAAAACCAATAATAAAACCTATGAATTTAATGAACTAACACCAGAATTAGTTTGGGATTATGGCAAGCCTATGAAGATATTATTAAAAGGCAATGAAGTTAATTTTCCATCAGAAGATAGTTTTGGTGTATTAATTCAGGATAACCAAAAGCAACGTTTTTTAAACTATTTTAAAGATTATTCCTTAAAAAGAATAAAACGATTCGATATGAATCCTCGAGAAAAAGGAGGTAGTCAATATCGTTCTAGGCTTTGTAGGGAGTTATATTTAGTTAGTAAAAAGCAATAGCTTATATTAGACTATAAATCTTCTTTGTAAAAATTCTTGAAACTTATAAAACATAAATCCGATTAACCCGCCAAAAACAAAACCAGTTAATACATCTAAGGGATAATGAACTCCAACATAAATTCTGCTATAACCAACAATAAATGCCCAAAACAATAATATAAATATCAAATTATAATATTTATTTTTTAAGACCAATCCTAAAAATACTGCAGTGGCCATAGAATTTACAGCGTGACCAGAAAAATAACCATACCTACCACATCGCTCAACCACAAATCGCATTAAGCCTTGAAGATCTTCTTCTCTACAAGGTCTTGGCCTTTGAAAGCCATGCTTAAATAAATTTGCTAATTGGTCTGCAAAAGTGATCATTAAAGTGGCAGAAACCATGATCACAAACATTCCTTTTAGCCCATAGTTTTTATACACAAGGAATAACATAAATGCATACAAGGGAATAAATGTAAGCTTGTTTGTGATAATTACCCACAATAAATCCCAAGGTTCAGAGCCTAAATTATTTAAGAACAGAAAAAGATCTGTATCATATTTTAATAGTTCCTCAATCATTGTTATATCGCGCAACTTCTCTATCATAGAATTCTGTCGCTTCTTTTATATAATTTTCCGTTTCTGACTCTAATTCTTTTTGGTCTTGATTATCAAATTCTTCTAACCATTCCACTTCGTCATTTTCCAAATTAATTACAAAAAGAGGAAATTCAGTATGTATAACAAAAATTGCAGTTGGATAATCGGTGTTATCACCAAGTATATATTTAGGAATCTCCATTTTATTTATATTATTTTTCATTTAAAAGAACAAATCTACAAATTAAATATTGAGCAATAACATAAGTACTAATAATCAATAATGGATAAATAGCTTGCTCTTTATAAAACATATTTAAAGCCAATACAGAATCTGAAATTATAAAAATCAACACTCCAAATACTAATACTAAATGAGTTTTGGTTTTATTCTGCAGAAAAAGGCTAAGGGAACTTATACCTAAAACAGTAATTGTTATAGCATAGACTATTACTGGGATTTTCATATCGCCAAGACCCGAATATAAAATACTAAGCAAGAAATAAAAAATGAACAAATAAGGAATACTTGCAATTAAAACTTGAGATAATTTTGTGCTTTTTAATAATTTTACAACCATAATGATGTAAAAAACATGTGCTATAAGAAAAAACAAAAGTCCTAATATAAAATACAAATCTCCAGTTCCTAAAAGCAAAACATCCCCTAAAAAGCTAAAGAATAATCCCGTAATCAATAATTTATTTACCCTTTTTGCATTTACCGCATAATACCAAAAAAGCGTAATCATTAATAGTGGCTTTGCAATAGAAATTAAAATACTTTGCTCTAAATAGATTCCAATTAAGTCTAATATACAGACTATTATAAATAGTAATAATGGAATTTTTTTATTCAATTTTTAGAAGTATTAATTATGAATTCAACTCATTTTGAGCAATTAATTTTTTTGAAAGATAGTTAAACCGAATAAATAGCATAATCCCAGAAGAGGTAAGTCCAGCTAATAATCCAATCCATATTCCTGCGCTTTTATAATCAGTATAAAGTCCTAAATAATAAGAAATTGGAAATCCTATTAACCAATACGCTATAAAGGTTATATAGGTTGGAATTTTAACATCTTGCATTCCACGTAAGGCTCCCAGAGCTACTACTTGAAGAGTATCTGATATTTGAAAAATTGCAGCAATAAGCATCAGTTTTGAAGCGATGCTCCAAACTTCAAAGTTGTCCGTAAATTTGGCGGCGTCATCGTAATCTAAATAAACTTTAGGCAAACTTGTATTAAATATAAAAAACAAAATAGCAAAGACCACAGCAAATATTAAGGATAACATAAAAATAGAAAATGCAATTCGTCTAAGTTCTCTGTAACGTTTCATTCCCTTTTGGTTTCCCAAACGAATCATTGCCGTAACCCCTAATCCAATTGCAACCATAAACGTCATAGAAGAAAGGTTTAATGCGATCTGATTTGCTGCTTGAGGGTTTTTACCTAAAATCCCTGAAAGCCAAATAGCCGCAGTAAAAATGGCTACTTCAAAAAACATTTGCATAGCAGAAGGAAAGCCTAAATCGAAAAGCTTTTTTATCATCTTCTTAGAGAGAACAAATATTTTAATATGAAGAACATAATCTCTGGTTTTTTGGTTTTGAGATAACAAATACCATAAATAAACCACCATAATTACACGAGATACTAGTGTTCCAATTGCTGCACCTACAATACCCAATTGTGGCATTCCAAACTTTCCGAAAATAAACATATAGTTTAAAACTACATTGATAACATTTCCTATTAGCGTAGCGTACATAGGTCCTTTCGTCATAGACATCCCATCACTAAACTGCTTAAATGCTTGAAATATTACTAATGGAATTAAGGATGCTGCTACAAGGTTTAAATAAGGAATTGCTAATTCAACAACCTCTGGGGGTTGATTCATTACTCGCAATAATGGCTTTGCAGCAAATACTAATAAAAACAGAACAATTCCGAGAACCGAGCATAAAAATAAGCCATGTTTAAAAATAGATTTTCCATTTTCGAAATTGTTTTCTCCGTCAGCTTCAGCAATTAATGGAGTTATAGCTGTAGAAAAACCTATCCCCAAAGACATAGCTATAAACATAAAACTATTTCCTAAAGAAACTGCTGCTAATTCAGCAGTTCCCAACTGCCCTACCATAATATTATCCACAAACGACACCATGGTATGACCTAGCATGCCCAAAATTACAGGGTAAGCAAGTTTTAGATTATAGCTGAATTCTTTAGTATAGTCGGAAAGCAATTTTGATGATTTTGAAATGCTAAGTTATAAAACGAAGCCAATAAAAAACATAAACTTTCTTATATTTAAAGAAAATTATTTTATTTAAAATGAAATACGAAGCCAATACCCCTGAAGAATATATTGATCAACTCCCAGAAAAACGACAAGAGCCATTTAAAAAGTTACGACAAACTATATTAGAGAATCTTCCAAAGGGTTTTGAAGAAAAAATGGGTTATGGAATGCCAGCATATGTGGTACCTCATTCTATTTATCCAGAAGGATATCATTGCGATCCAAAATTACCTTTGCCTTTTATAAATATTGCTTCACAAAAAAACTTCATTGCATTTTACCATATGGGAATTTATAGTGACCCTAAACTTTTAAAATGGTTTACAGAGGAATATCCAAAGCATGTAAAAAACAAATTAGATATGGGTAAGAGTTGTATGCGCTTTAAAAAAATGGATCAAATACCTTATTCATTATTAGGTAAGCTGGTATCTAAAGTCAAACCAGAAGACTGGATCAAAACCTATGAAAAGGTTTTAAAAAAATAGAGACTTCCTTTTCAAGAAGCCTCTAAACCCTATTAACTAACAAAAATTTATACTAAAAGATTAATAAAACTCGATTTATAATAAAACAACCAATAAAAGCTTCAAATAATTAGAGAGCTTATTCTTAACAAAACAACTTTTATTTTCAATGATGAAACAAAAAATTAAGAATTATAAAAATTAATATAAAGCTTAATTATTGGTTGCTATATTAAAGAAACATAATTTTATAAGTTATCTAGGAAATTCCTATAAACATTAACTAAATCCGAAGAATAGTTACCACAAGTTACACACTCAAAGAATCTATATATTGTGTAGGAGTAAGGGATAATATTTTTTTGAAAGATTTATTAAAAGTTACTTTGTTATTAAACCCAACTTCATAAGCCACATCAATAATATTCATATTGTTTTGTTTATCATTCTCTAAAATTAACCTGGCTTCTTCTATTCTATATTTATTAATTATCTCAAAGAAATTTAATCCAAAATGTTCGTTTATTACCTGTGAGGTATTATGTCTGGTTGTATCCAAACGCTGTGATAAAATCTCTAGGCTAATATTATTTTGTCTATATATTTTTTCATTCTCTAAAAGATAAAGCAACTTTTCTTTTAAATCTTCAGAAAAACTATTTGTTAAACCAGATTTCTTGTATTTATAATTTTCAGTATCGAAATAACCACTAGAAAACAATTTAGGCGTCAAAAATGCTTTATAACCAATATACAATACCATTATAGCCATGGTCACAATTTGAAGGTGAAATAGAAAATCAATTCTTGGCAACATCTTAGTTACCATCATAAGACCATAAATACAATAAAAAACAACATAAGCAGAAACCAAGCCTGCCAAGCCTTTTTGCCATTTTAATTTTATAATAGAAAGCTTATCATTGTTTTTAGAAAATTTATAATAAATTCTTACAATTAATAAAGCATAAATAACTAAAGATGTAAGCTTAACAATAAAAGCAACATCATAAATTCCTTTTGTACTTAAACTACTAACTTCTAGAAGTATTGCTAATTTTTCCTGACCGCTTAATAAATAATAAGGCAAAGCAGCGATAAAAATAAACAGTGTTGGAATAAAATGTAAAACATCTATCCATTTAAACTTATAATTTAGAACAATCTTTTTATAATAGAAATATATAATAGGTCCGTATAAAAACGAAAATGTTAATGACATTAACATTGTATGAGGATAACTAAATTTTAAATTTGTAAGATAAAAGAACAGGTCTAAAATAAAAACAGAGTGCATTAATACAAAAATGCTAATTAAAGTATTTGAAATATTATTAGTATTATTTTTTAAATTCAATACTATGAATATAAAAACCCCTATTAATGAAGCAAATAAATAGAATAAATTAATAGGACTTAAATTAGTTTTATATTTACTTTCAAGTACTTTAAATTCTTCTGAATTTGAAATACCATTAAATACATCATTATTAATAAAGCCTATATGTAATGTTGACTTTATATATTTATCTATATAAATTGAGGCCTTTTCTGCTTCGTTATTTTGAGCATATTCTATTGCTGTCCATCTAAATATTTGACTAGAATCGGTTAGAATTTTTTGATTTATTTCTACTCCTTTTATATTAACCGAATTTAAACGAGCTTCAATATTATCAAAATAAATTCTATCCGTATTTAGCAAAAACAAATTACCAGCCTCTTCTATTTTAAAATCTAGTAAACTTTCTTCGGCTAAAAGAATATTGCTTGTAGAATTTAAAAACACAAAGGTTAATAAAAACGCAAAACGAAATTTAAATAATATTTTAATCGGCTCTTTCAATCTGCAATAATTTTGTTTTATAAATATACTAACAGAAAGGGTAAAAACAATGGGGCAAAGTACCTCCCGATAATAATTTACTAGCATGAAATTTAAATCCTAAAAATCAAAACACATGTAATCTATTTATTTACAGTGATTTATGTTTTGTTTAAAGAAAATACTTACGTTGATGCAAGAAGGGTTGAAATGCTTGCAAGTTCTCTTAATTTATAAATTAAGACTAAAATAACCCCTTTTTTACCTTAAATATTTATCAAATAGGTACACTAAACTAGTCATTGCAGCAGCGCCAAGTTCTAATTCGCGTTTATTTATGGCATCGAATGTATCGTTTGCTGCATGGTGATAATCAAAATATCTTTGAGAGTCTGGTCGCAATCCAGCCAAGATTATTCCTTCTTTTTTTAATGGACCAATGTCTGCTCCACTACCACCTTTTTCAAAATAATTCAATAAATAAGGTTCAAATAATGGTTTCCAACTTTTTACCAATTCAAAGTTTTTATCATCTATATCAAATGAAAAACCTCTAGGTGTAAATCCTCCAGAATCACTTTCCAAAGCAAATATATGATCCTCATTTTTTCGCTCTGCTTCCGAGGCATATTTTTTACCTCCTCTTAATCCATTTTCTTCATTCATAAACAAAACAACTCTTATGGTATGCTTAGGCTTATAATTCATTTTTTTAAGAATTCTTAAAACTTCCATAGACTGTACACAACCTGCTCCATCGTCATGAGAACCATCTCCTAAATCCCAAGAATCTAAATGACCACCAACCACAATGTATTTATTAGGATATTCACTTCCAATAATTTCACCAATCACATTATAAGATTGTACATCACTATGAGTTCTACAATTCTGATTAAAATAAAATAAAAGATCGGGCTGCAATTTTAAAGTAGCGCTTAAGTAATTTGCACCATTGGTACTAATTGCGCAAGCAGGAATATGCAAATTAGCAGGAATATCGCCATAACTCATCACTCCAGTATGTGGAAAATCGTCCATTCGTAAATTCATGGATCGCACCACAACTCCGACTGCTCCATATTTTGCTGCTTTTTCTGCTCCAGAATAACGTTGATCTACACTACCACCATAAGCTTTAAACGTTTGGATTAAATCTGATTGCATGGGACGGTTATAAAAAACTATTTTCCCTTCTATTTTTTCACGCCCTAAAACTTCTAACTCTTCAAAAGAAGTAACCTCTACAACTTCTGCTTTTAGACCTCCATAAGGTGTGGCAACAGAACCTCCAAGAGCACAAACATTCGTTGTTGATGTTACTCCAGGAGAAGTTTCTATATATGAAAATTCTGCAACTCCTCTTGTCCATTTTGGAACCATAACAGATTGTAACCAAACTTTATCTAACCCTAATTCATCTAATTGATCCTCTGTATAAGTTACTGCTAATTCTGCTCCAAGGGAACCCGAAAGTCTTGAGCCTATGCTGTTAGAAAGGTAATCCAGCCAATCATAACTAGCACCATCTTGTAAAGCTATATTGTAAATACTCTTAATGGCAATAGAATCTTCTTTATTAATTTTTTGAGAATAGCCTGTAACTATAAAACAAAGTGTTATTATTATTAGGATTGTTTTTTTCATTTATAAAGTCTTTAAATTATTTATTCATTTTCAAGCTCCTGTCTGTATTCCTCTATTTTCGCTTTAACCTTAGGCTCTAATTCAGGTTCTACTATGTCTTTGTATTTACTTAACTCCTGAAGTAATAATGACGCAACAATTAACCTAGCTGCAGGTTTATTATCTGCTGGTATACTATACCATGGAGCATAAGACTTTGTTGTTTTATTTATTGCATCTTGATAACAAGACATATAATTATCCCAAAGTTTTCTTTCCTTTAAGTCTCCAGGTGAAAACTTCCAATTTTTGTTGGGCTTATTTAATCGTCTAATAAGTCTGTTTTTTTGCTCTTCTTTAGAGAGGTTCATAAAGAATTTAAAAATCAAGGTACCATTTTGAACTAGAGTTTTTTCAAAAGAATTTATTTGCTCAAAACGTTGGTCCCAAAATTCCTCATTAACATCTTCAACAAAATTTACATTAGGTAATTTCTCGCTTAATATATAATTAGAGTGAACTCTAGTGACCAATACATTTTCATAATGAGTCCGATTAAATACCCCAAATTTCCCTCTAGCTGGTAAAGCAATATAATGTCTCCATAAATAATCATGGTTAATCTCAAGGCTTGTTGGTTGCTTAAAACTATGCACTTCGACTCCTCTTACATTGAAGTCCTTAAACACTTCCCGTATTAAACTATCTTTTCCAGAAGTATCCATACCCTGAAAACACACCAATACAGAATATTTCCCATGGGCATAAATTGTATCTTGCAATTCGCCAAGTTTAATTCTAGTTTTCTCTAATTGTTTTTCTAGTTTCTTATCTGAAAGCCCAAAATCTTTAGAAGTATTCGCATTAGAAATATCAATAGAGGACTCAATTTTATAATCGGAAATTTGAACACTTTTCATAATCTATTTATTTACTTGCGAATAATTTTACATCTTTCTCACTAACTTCTTTACCACCCAATATAATTAATCGTTCTACTACATTGCGAAGTTCCCTAATATTACCAGTCCAATCGTATTCTTGTAATAAAGAAATTGCACTCTTTGAAAACTCTTTATGAGTATTACCATGTTCCTCAGCAATCTTTTTACTGAAATGCTCTATTAACAAAGGAATATCCTCTCTACGTTCATTTAATGAAGGCACATGTATTAATATTACCGCAAGACGATGGTATAAATCTTCTCTGAATCTTCCTTCTTTAATTTCTTTTTTCAAGTTTTTATTTGTTGCAGCAAGCACTCTAACGTTTACTTTTATGTCTCGGTCGCTTCCTACTCTACTTATTTTATTTTCCTGAAGAGCTCTTAACACCTTTGCTTGGGCAGAAAGACTCATATCCCCTATTTCATCTAAAAATATAGTTCCATTATTAGCAGCTTCAAATTTCCCTGCTCTATCCTTACTTGCTCCTGTAAAACTTCCCTTTTTATGACCAAACAACTCACTTTCTATAAGCTCGCTTGGAATTGCTGCACAATTAACTTCTATTAATGGCCCTTTGGATCGATCACTTTTTTGATGCAACCAATGGGAAACCAATTCCTTTCCTGTACCATTATCTCCTGTGATAAGCACACGAGCTTCACTTGGCGCTACTTTTTCTATAATTTCTTTAATATGAGAAATTGCAAGTGACTCGCCAATCATTTTATATTTTTGACTCACTTTTTTCTTAAGTCGGGTATTTTCAACCACTAATTCTTTACTATCTAAAGCAATTCGAACCGTATTTAGTAATCTGTTTAAATCTGGAGGTTTAGAAATATAATCAAATGCACCTAAGCGCATGGTATTAACAGCTGTATCTAAGTCCCCATGCCCCGAAATCATAACAACAGGAACTTCAGGTTTTAGTTTTTTAATAGCTTCTAGGACTTCAACACCGTCCATTTTAGGCATTTTAATATCGCATAAAACCAAATCAAATTCTTCGCTTCTAATTCGCTCTATTCCTTTTAGTCCATCTTCAGCTTCAAAAACTTGGTAGCTTTCATTTTCTTCAGAAAGTATCTTTACCAATACTCGGCGAATTGCCGCTTCATCTTCAATGATTAATATATTAGACATAATTGTACTTATTTAATGGAAAAAATTAGGATTCTTTTGAATTTGGATAATAGTGTACATCGCGTTGCGGAAATGGTATGATAATATTGTTTTCTCGAAATAAACGATCTATAGTAAATCTAATTTCACTTCTCAATCTTGGCACTTTAAAACTATCATTTATATAAAAATTTAAATTAAATAGTAAAGCGGAATCTCCAAAATCTTCAAAAGTAACAAATGGGCTTGGTTTTTTTAAAACATTGGATTGATTGCTTAAACTTTCTAATAGTAATTTTTTTACTCTATCAGTATCGCTTCCATAGGCAACTCCAACAGAAACATGTTCCCTTGTCGTCTTTCTATTTTGAGTATAATTGTAAATTGAATTTCTAATAAGAATATGGTTTGGGATGATTATAATTTTATCATCTCTAGTAACTGCTCTTGTAGTTCTCAATTTTATCTCTAAAACCTTTCCTACCTTACCATCCACTTCAATAATATCTCCTACTAAAAGAGATTTATCTAAAATAATAAATATACCACCTATAACATCCTGAAAAAGATCTTGTAATGCTAGACCTAATCCTACTAATAATGCTGCTGATGCTGCAAGAAATGGAGTGATATTTATCCCAGTCATACCTAATATTACAAAGAATACTATGATATAAACTACATAGTTAAAAAACTTAAAGGCACTAATAAATTTTAATTTATCAGTCTCATCCATTTTTCGAGTTAAAAATTTTCTAATATATTTTAGAATATATTTTACAACAATTAGAACTAATATTAAGGTCAATATTACTCCAACAGTTAGATTTATTTTGTTTTCTCCACTTCCAAAATGTATTCCTAAATCAAGAAACTCTTTGATAGATTCCCATATATTTTCTTCAATTTCTTCAATTTTTTCTACAACTTTTTCTTGCATATTGGATTAATATTTAAGCCATTTAATAATCTCCCTATAACTTGCCTTTTTACCGTACATTAATATCCCTACGCGATATATTTTTGCGGCAAACCATACTGTTGCTATAAAAGTAGCAAATAATATGATTAAAGAAAGTATTTGTTGCCATAAAGGTACTCCAAAGGGAATTCTCATTAACATTACAACGGGTGAAGTAAATGGGATATAAGAAAATACTTGAGAAACTGTCCCATGCGGATTTTCTATTACTGTAAAAAAACCAACATATATCCCTAAAATTAAAGGCATAAGTATGGGAATCATAAATTGTTGTGTATCTGTTTCGTTATCAACTGCAGCTCCTATTGCTGCATATAATGAACTGTATAATAAATAACCTCCAGTAAAAAAGAATAAAAACATTATCACCAAATTAGTTAATGGCAAATTATTTATTTCTCTAAATACGTCTGTAATTAATTGCTGTGACCCCTTGTCTGAATTTTGTAGTAATAGTTCTTGCTGCTGAGATTGTGTTGCTGTAGTATCAATTCCAAACAAAGAAGAAGCTAAGGTACTTAAGAATATCATAATAATTATCCAAACCACAAACTGTGTTAATCCTGCTAGGGAAGTACCAAATATTTTACCTAATAATAATTTAATTGGTTTTACTGAAGATATTAATACTTCTATAATTCTACTTGTTTTTTCTTCAATAACACTTCGCATGATCATATTACCATAAATAATAATAAACATAAAAAGTAAATATCCCGCAATACCTCCAAAAGCGAGTTTTACCCCAGAACCCAATTTAGAGGTCTTTTCTCCTGCAAAAGTTTCTAGATTAGTATTTACCGTAACTTTTAATTCCTCAATTTTATTTGCATCAATTCCGGCTTCTTTTAACTTTAATCGATTCACCTTTTCTTCAATAGTATTTTCTATGGCTTGCATCACACTCATCGAAGGAGAGTCTTCAGAATAAAAAGTAATTACACTTGAATAATCCTCAATATTTTCTGTTTTAGGAATATAAAGTAATCCATAATTATTTGAGGACTCTGCTGCAAATTTTGCATCTTTTAAAGGCACCCCATTAATTATTTTAAACTTTAAGTTTTCTGAATCCTCAAATTGACTGGTAAAAACACCACTTTCGTCAAGCACCTCAATTGTATTTACGATATCGTTATTCAACTGGGATAAATAAGAAACCAAAGTGATGATAGCCACCATAATTATTGGACTTAAAAAAGTCATAATTATAAATGACTTGTTTCTTATTTTATTTAAATATTCTCTTTTTATAATTAATGAAAGATGATTCATACTATAAAATATTATTGTTTTTAACGGTTTCAATAAAAATATCATTCGCGGATGGAATCACTTCTGAAAAATGAGTAAGTTGTCCCAATGAAGTTAAATAATTTACCAAATCATTAGCAGAATCTTTTTCTGATATTTTAATTTTATACTGCAATTCATTATGAATACTTTTAAATGAAGTAGGAGAAATCTCAAACTTTTCACTTATTAAAGATTTTATATTATCTGAATTTGAAGCAATTAATCCAATCTCATAACTATTGGACTTATAAGCTCTCTTTATATCTATTAATTTTCCATCCAACACTTTATTAGATTCGTGTATTAAGGCAATATGATCACACATCTCTTCCACAGATTCCATACGATGTGTAGAGAATATTATGGTAGCACCTTCATCCCTCAATCGTAATATTTCATCTTTAATTAGATTTGCATTTATGGGATCAAAGCCACTAAAGGGTTCATCGAAAATTAATAATTTTGGTTGATGCAAAACCGTTACCACAAATTGTATTTTTTGAGCCATCCCTTTAGAGAGTTCCTGAACTTTCTTGTTCCACCAGCCTTCGATTCCCAATCTTTTAAACCAATAACTAAGTCGTTCTTTAGCCTGTACCTTAGACAGTCCTTTTAATTGCGCTAGATACAAAGCTTGTTCTCCAACTTTCATAGATTTATAAAGACCTCTTTCTTCTGGCAAATAACCTATATGCATAATATCATTGGGTTGGAGTGTTTGCCCATCCAAATAAATGGTGCCCGAATCTGGCATGGTAATTTGATTAATAATACGGATAAGTGTAGTTTTTCCAGCGCCATTAGGGCCTAAAAGTCCAAAAACACTTCCTTTTGGCACTTCAACTGTTATATTATTAAGTGCTTTAAAATCTCCGTAATTCTTGGTGACATTTTTTGCAACTAAAAGATTCTCCATGGTAATATTTTATTCCGAAACTTCGGTTGGTAAATATATTGAATTGCTAAATAAACAATTCTGTTAGTAAACTTAATCTGTTAGTAAAATTACTTAATGTATTGTTACAGTCTCGATAGATTATATTATGAAGAGTATAGTTTTTTAATCTATCCAAAAAAAACCCATTTGTGTAAAAAACAAAACCCACCCTTTAAACTAATAAAGGATGGGAAAAAATTGCTATGAAAAAGAAAAATTATCACTAATCGAATTAGCGATTCTCAAATATAGGAAAATTAATCTGTTTTCAAAATATTATGAAAACATATCTTTAACTTTTTCAAAAAACGACTTGTCTTCCTTTTCTGGTTTTGGCTCAAAGTTGTCATCCTCAGTCATTTTCTCAAAAAATTCTTTTTGTTCTTTGTTTAAAGTTTTTGGAGTCCAAACATTAACATGGACTAATAAATCACCAGTACTATAACTATTCAAACTAGGAATCCCTTTATTACGAAGACGTAAGATTTTTCCACTTTGTACTCCAGACTCTACTTTTATTCTTACTTTCCCGTTTACCGTATCAATTTCTTTTGAAGTTCCTAATGCAGCATCAGAAAAACTTATATAAAGATCATAATGTAAATTATCTCCTTCTCTTTGTAAAGATTCGTGTGGCTTTTCTTCTATAGCAACGATTAAATCTCCAGAAACTCCATTTCCTGGAGCTTCATTTCCTTTTCCGGTAACTTTTAATTGCATCCCGTCTACAACACCTGCAGGAATTTTAACAGAAACAGTTTCCTCTGTTAACAACATCCCATGCGCATCTGCATTGGCAGGTTTCTTATCTATTGTTTGTCCGGAACCACCACATACATTACAGGGTGCAGAAGTTTGCATTCTACCTAATATTGTATTTTGGATTCTTGTTACTTGTCCTTGACCATTACAGGTAGAACAAGTTTTATAAGTTGTCCCTTGGGCTACTTTTTTTCTTTTAACTTTAATCTTCTTCTCTACACCATTTGCGATATCTTCTAAAGTAAGTTTTACTCTTATTCTTAGGTTACTTCCTTTAACTCGAGCACTTCCTCTGCCGCCAAAGCCGCCACCAAAGCCACCGCCGCCGCCGCCGCCAAAAATATCTCCAAACTGGCTGAATATGTCTTCCATATTCATGCCGCCGCCGTCAAACCCACCGCCAAAGCCTCCGCCACCACCTCCTTCAAAGGCTTGGTGACCAAAACGATCGTATTTAGCTTTTTTATCTGCATCACTTAAAACTTCATAAGCCTCTGCTGCTTTTTTGAAGTTTTCTTCGGCCTCACTATTCCCTGGATTTTTATCTGGGTGAAATTCAATCGCTTTTTTACGATATGCCTTTTTTATTTCAGGAGTAGATGCATCTTTAGAAACACCTAATATTTTGTAAAAATCTTCTTTCATGAATTAAATTTATTGTCCGATAACTACTTTAGGGAATCGTATGATTTTATCTCCCAATACATATCCTTTTTCAACAACATCTACAATCTTTCCTTTTAAGTCGTCACTTGGTGCAGGAATTTGAGTAATTGCTTCATGGATATCGGCATTAAAAACTTCTCCTTGTTCAGTTTCAACAATATTCAAACCTTTTGCTTTTAAAGCTTCCCGAAGTTTATTGTTTATTAAAACAATTCCTTCTAAATGACCAGCTACTTCAGATTTTTCAATTTCTAAAAGTGCTCTATCAAAATCGTCTAATACAGGTAAAATAGCAGTCATTAGACCTTCGCTTGCAGTTTTATAAAGATCTATTTTTTCTTTGGTAGTCCTTTTTTTAAAATTTTCAAACTCCGCAAATAACCTTAAATTTCTGTCTTTCTCCTTATCAAAATCGCTCTGTAATGCCACTAAGGGGTCAACATCCTTTTCTTCTTCTTTATTAGAAGTTTCCTGTTCTTTAGTGATCACTTCTTCTTCTAAAAAATCCTTTTCTTCTTTATTCTTTTTGCTCATGATATGAGTATATTTTTTATTTGATATTTATGGTTTGCAAAAGTACTGCCATTTCTATTAAAATGTCATAATGTCACCAATAAAAAAGAATGGAATCTATTAGGCTTTGATTGCCCTCAACATTTCACGTTTTCCGGGAGGTCCAGGAAGCCTTTCAACTGTAAAACCAACAGCTTGCATCGCTCTACGCACAGAACCTTTAGCAGAATAAGTAACCAATACCCCATTCTTAGTAAGAGCATTGTACATTTTTTGGAAGATTGCTTCCGTCCAGAGTTCAGGTTGAACACGAGCTCCAAAAGCATCAAAATAAATAATATGAAAAACGTTTTTATCATCAATTTCAGAAAAAAATTGCATTCGTTTTGTGAGGAAGAAATTTATCGATATTTCAGAAAGAGTTTCCCAGGAAGTATTATGTATATTTTTAAAAACCTCTTCAGAGGCATTTAATTTTGAACTATAGTTTAATTTTTTAATTTCAGAATCCTCTATTGGATACGCTTCAATACCTATGTAGTCAATCTTCAAATCTATTTTATCAGCCTCTATTTGCGTGATATAAGTATTTAAGCCAGTACCAAACCCAATTTCTAATATTTTAAGAGGTCTTGACGAAACATTTTTTAAATAATAAAACAAACCCATCTCGATAAATACATGATAAGCTTCTTGTATAGCACCATGCTTAGAATGATATTGCTCGTCCCATTCAGGTAAATGAATGGTGGTAGAACCATCTTCAGTTATTATTATTTCACGTTTCAAAAAAGAGTTAATTAATTAATAACTTTTCAATTCTTGTAATTGGGCCTACACATTCTGTACTATGACAGGATATACAAGTATTAATGGCAGTATTATATCGTTGTTTTATTGGTAGTTCGCTGGAATTAGAAAACATTTCTCTTTCCTTATCGATAAACACTTTAGAGTAAGCATTAAAAATTTCATTTTTAGGCTTATCATCTGTTAATGTTGCCGTATATATATTTAGAAAATCCTTTGGAAATTTATCTGGTGTATTTCCAGCTATTATCTCTTTTTTAAGTTCTTCATGCACCTCATACATAGAACGCATTAACAAAGTCATCTCAGAAGGCTCATACATATCAAACACAAACTCTTCGTCCACTTTAACCTTTTTGTCTAAATTTTCTGAATTATTACAAGAAATAAAAGAAAAAACTATGAATAGAAACGCAATAGATCTCATGGTTTATTTTTTAACCAAAACACCATCTGCTTCAAAAGAAAGTGTTGTTTCAACTTCAGTAATTGCAGCTATTTCCTCTTCACTTTTACCAGCATCTTCTGCATAATGACGTTGTTCTTCCACAGACATTTCAGAAACATATGCTTTACCATTTACAATCACTTCTTTATCTGTAATGTTTTTTGGCATAAAAAAACCATAGTCCTTAAATCGAACCATCGCTTCATTATCTCCTAAATCCAAACGCATCCAACATCCTTTTGCTTGACATACTTCTTTAACAGATGTAGTAAATTTAACCACAGCTGTATCTCCAACTTTTAAGTTCTTATAGGTCTCTATTATTTCAGATTTAGCAAGGACATTTTCATCCGTTATTTTCTCCCCGAAAGAGGCATATGCTATTTTTTCTTTTACTACTTCTTCTACAACTTCTTTATTAACATCCACCTTCGAGTCCGACTTACAAGAGAACAATAACAGTGGAATACAAATTAATAGGGCTATTTTTTTCACGATAATTAGTTTTAAGTTTCTAAATAGGTTTAGCTAATAATATACTACAAAATTATAACTTTTTAAGGTATTAAATGGCCTTATTTTTGAGTACTTTTGTATGATAATAAAAGTATTCATGAGCCTTACATCACAACAATCCATTACTATAGAAAAAATAAATTCTTCAAACATAAACGAGGTAGATTTTAACAACCTTGAATTTGGTAAGGAATTTACAGACTATATGTTTGAATGTGACTATAAAGATGGTTCATGGAGAAATCCTACTATAAAACCTTTTGGTCCTCTTACTATTTCTCCTGCAGCAAAAGTATTTCATTATGGACAAGCTGTTTTTGAAGGAATGAAAGCCTATAAGGATGATCAAGGAAAGATATGGATGTTTCGTCCAGAAGATAATTTTAATAGAATTAATAAATCTGCAAAACGGTTAGCAATTCCTGAATTTCCAAGAGAATTATTTTACCAAGGTTTGGAATCTATGTTGCTTCTAGATAAAGAATGGATTAAACCAGGATTAGGAAATTCACTTTATATAAGACCCTTTGTAATTGCTACTCAAAATGGTGTATCTGCATCTCCATCTGATGCCTATAAATTTATGTTTCTATTTTCACCAGCACAATCCTATTATTCTGGGGAAGTTAAAGTAGTTATAGCAGAGCATTTTAGTCGTTCTGCCGATGGTGGTGTTGGAGCTGCTAAAGCTGCCGGAAATTATGCTGCTCAATTTTACCCTACCAACCTTGCTAAAGAAAAAGGTTTTGATCAAGTAATTTGGACAGACTCTAATGAACATAAATATTTAGAGGAAGCTGGAACCATGAATGTTTTTTTTAGAATAAACGACACCTTATTGACTGCTCCTGTTAGCGATCGAATTTTAGATGGAATAACTAGAAAGAGTGTTATTGCATTAGCTGAAAAGGATGGCATAAAAACGGATGTTCGTAAAGTAAAAGTTTCTGAATTAATTGAAGCGTCCAAAAACGGTTCTTTAAAAGAAATATTTGGTGCAGGAACAGCAGCCGTAATTAGTCCTGTTAGAGCATTTAGTTACAAAGACGAAGTTTATAACATCCCAAAAAAGGACACTACTTTTGCAAGTCGATTTAAAAAGGAATTACTAGACATACAATACAATCTCGTAGAAGATCCTTTTGGATGGCGACACGAAGTAAGCAGTAAGTAAGTAAATCCTTTAAATATAGTTATTTATCTAAAATAGATTTTAAATCTGGTCTAAAGTAATTAGGGCCTTTTAAAACTTTTCCGTCTTCTCTATAAATTGGCATGCCATCTGCACCTAATTTACTCATATTGCTTTTTTGAATTTCATTAAACACTTCTTCAATTTTATATTGCATTCCATGTTCAATGATAGTACCACATAAAATATAAAGCATATCTCCTAGGGCATCTGCAACCTCAACCAAGTCCTTATTGTTTGCTGCATCCAAATATTCTTCATTTTCTTCTCGCATTAACTTATAACGCAATAGATTTTTTTGGAGAGTTAATTCGGCAGTGGGAGATTCTTTTTGTCCTAGTCCAAAGGCTTCATGAAAGGATTTAACGGCAGCAATTTTATTCTTCATAATGTAATTTTAAGATTGTATTTTTATGCCCTAAATCTACAAATTTATGTTTAGTCAAGGACAGTTAATTTTTGGTGTATTATTTTTTATCGCCTTTGCCATATTTATTGGCTTTAGTTACCGTAAAGACTTAAAACTTCATAAGAAGTATTACAAGGGAAGTCTTTGGATTCTATTAGGCTTTATCACTTTTGTTATTGTATTATTCTTCTTAAAAAGTTGGTTGCAAAATTAAAAAAGTGCTTTTTGAATGAACAAAAAGCACTTTTTATAATATTATTGTAATATCTATTAATTTACCTCAGGTAAAAAATTATAATTTTTACTATACTCTAACATTTGCTCTTTAAATGTTTTTGGTTGTTCTAAAGTAAATCCTTCAATCTCACCTGCATCATTTGTTTTAGGTGTAATTACTGGATTTACAAAACCACTATATGGAGCAGAAGTAAATTGTTTATTACGCTCTAAAATTTCTTTGTGTAAATCTTGATCCACTTTTACACCATATCCTTCTACTAAAGCTTCCACTGCAGCAAAATCTCCTTCAGATTTAATACGTTGTGTTTCCCGTAATAATTGTCCGAATAATTCATGAAGTTTTTCATAATCGTTAATATTATAATACGTTTTCCCATCACGAGTAATTTTTTCAATTACATTATCTGCTGCTCCTTTTTCAAAAGCCCAAGCAGAAACCCATTGTCTATTACGCATATGTGATTCTTCAACATCATCTCCTAATTCTAAACGAATTAATTGCGTCATTAAACCATTACGGATATAACCATCAAATGCAGCCATACCTAAACTTTTCCAATCCTCTACTAAACCTAATTCTTGAAGCTTTGGGTTGTATAAATAATAAAGACCTACTAAATCCGCACGTCCTTCTTCTAAAGTAGAAGCATAGTTTTTAAGAGTTTCTTTTGTTTCACCAACTCCTGGATTTAATTGTCCAGATGCATGGCCTATTACTTCGTGTAAAGCTGTATGCAACTTATCTCCTAATTGTCCGTATTTTTTTTCTAATTCATACTCTTCATCATCATTTACAAATTCTTTTAAACGACCTGAACTACCTGCATTATTATAAGCATGAATAATATTTCCTAAAGAAACCGATTTAGATCCAACTTCAGCACGAATCCAATTTGCGTTTGGTAAGTTTACACCGATTGGTGTACTAGGAGATGCGTCTCCAGCTTCACCAGCAACATTTACTACTTTATAAGTAACACCAACTACATTTTTCTTTTTATGTTCTTCCATTAATGGTGAGTTATCTTCAAACCATTGTGCGTTTTCAGATAAAACTGCCATTTTTTTAGACATATCAAAATCCTTTATCTGTACTACAGTTTCATAAGAACCTCTATAGCCTAATGGATCATTATATACTTCGATAAAACTATTGATATAATCAATATTTCCATCAGTAGCAGCAGTCCAAGCAACATTATAATCGTCCCAAGTTTGAAGATCTCCAGACTTGTAATATGAAATTAATAAACCTAATGCATTTCCTTGAGCATCATTTTCAGCAACACCTTGAGCAAGCTCTAACCATTTTACGATTTCATCTATTGCAGATCCGTATAATCCACCAGATTTATAAACACGTTCTTTTAATTCTCCATTCTCTTTTACTAATTGAGAATTTAATCCATAAGATAAAGGTTTTTTAGGATCTGGAGATTTCATATTTCCGTAGAAAGTTTCAACATCAGCATTCGTTACATCTGGTCCATATAAGTTAACAGCACTCATTAAAACATTGTCCACTCCTTTTGCCTGATTTACTTTTTTAGGATCTTTATCGTTAAATATAACATCAAAAGCTTCCCCTTCTAATTTTGTATTTGTTGCTGCTAATAATTCACTTAGATATTCTGAAGTAAAATTAGCTGGAAGTTTAGCATTTGAATAATGATGATGTATTCCATTAGAAAACCAAACTCTTTTTAAATAGGTTTCAAAATTACTCCAATCATCTGTACTCTTATCCCCATCATAGCTTGTGTATACATTTTCTAAGGCTTTTCTAATCGTTAAATTATGACGATAATTTTGATCCCAAGAAATATCACGACCAGACAATCCTGCTTTTGTAAGGTAATACACTAACTTTTGTTCTTTTAAGGTTAAATCTTCCCAACCCGGAACTTGATAACGCAATACTTTAATATCTGCAAATTGCTCAACATTAAAATTAAATGAGTCTGAAGAAGTAGCTTCACTACTAGTAGCTAAAGCTTCTTTAGTTTCAGAATTAGCTTCCACATTTTTACTTTCTTCTTTACATGAAGTAATGAGGAAAGAAAACAATAACATTCCTATTAAAAACTTGATTTTCATTTTTATTTCTTTTTTAAATTAGTGTCCTCAAAAGTAATGAAATAAGTGGATAAAAAAAACGCCGACATCCCTCTAATGTTATATTTATCAACTCACCGTCTAATTGGTGAATTTGTTTAAAAAAATAATAAGATTCAAAAAAAGAGTAACTTAGTCCTTTAAACCACAAAATCACTATGTCATGAAAATTTTAAAGTATTTATTAATTATTATCGCCATCTTATTAGTTGGAGGATGGGCATTAGTAACGACTCAACCTGACAGCTACGACGTAAAACGCACAAAGCTGATTAAAGCTCCAGCCAATGTAGTCTTTAATAACCTTAACGATTTTAAAAACTGGGAAGAATGGGGCCCTTGGATGGAAGAAGATTCTACTATTGTTACTACATATCCAGAAAACACAAATGGAGAAGGCGGATCCTATAGTTGGACGAGTAAGGATGGACCTGGAAATTTAAAAACAATAGCTATTGTTGAAAATAAATCCATAGATCAAAAAATACAATTTGGTGATTATGATCCAACTGATATGTATTGGACTCTAGATAAAACAGAAGATGGCACAAATGTTACTTGGGGAATGAAAGCTGAAAAAACTCCATTTATGTTTAAATTATTCGCTATGATATCTGGAGGAATGGATGGAATGTTGGGACCTATGGAAGAAAAAGGATTGGAGAATTTAGAAAATGTAATTATGGAAGAAATAAAAAACAATCCTCCTAGCTCAAATATATATAGAATTGGTGAAATAACCCAAAAAGAGATTAAGCATCAAACCTTTATTGGATACCATCAGATAGCAAAGTTTGAAGAAGTTCCAGCTTTATTTGCTGAATTTATGCCAAAAGCTGGGATGCATGCAGCAAGTAATAATTTAAAAGGAGAAGATTATACTCCAGCATCCGTTTTTATAAAATGGGATGAAGAAAAAGGAGAAACCGAATTTTATATTGGATTAATACTAAGCAAAGAACTCGCTCCTGCAGAAGGTATGGATCTTATCGATATTCCTGCTGGAAATGTAATTACTGTTTCTAAATTTGGAGATTATGGCGTAGGAGATTTAGAAGCCCATACCAATATTTACAAATATTCTCATGCCAATAAAATTGAATTTGGGGAGCTAGTTTGGGAATTATATATGAATGACCCTACGGAAGTAAAACCAGAAGAGATGCAAACAGATATTTATTATCAAGTGAAATAATCTTATTAAGCAGTTATAGACATCCTCATGAGTTATTTTACTCGTGAGGATTTTTTATATTCGTAAAATGAAAAGTTTACTATTAGTTTTTTTAGGAGGAGGCTTAGGGAGTACCCTTCGATTTATAATTGGCAAATACCTAAATAGTCCAGAATCAGGAATCCCCTACGGTACTTTTACTGCAAATATTATTGGTAGTTTATTAATTGGTATTATACTAGGTTTAGCTGCCAAGAACGAATCCCTTTCCCAGAATACCATTTTATTTTTAGCAACAGGTTTTTGTGGTGGTTTCACCACATTTTCAGCATTTGCTTACGAAAATCATATCTTCTTAAAATCGGGTGACTTTATGACTTTTGCTCTATATACTATCGCAAGTTTTATTTTAGGTTTTGCTGCAGTATTCTTTGGAATATGGGCAGTAAAATTCTTTTAATGGTGCCCAAATTCTTTTACTCCAGCTTCAATTCGAATAAGCAAATCGTTTTCTTTAGGTGGTATAGGACAAGAATATCTATGATTATATGCACAGTAAGGATTAAATGCTAAGTTAAAATCTATAACCACAGTATCTCCTTTTGGCACCTCTAATTCTAAATACCTTCCCCCTCCATAAGAGCCATCACCACTTGTTAGATCTGTGAATGGTATAAAAACATAATCATCTTCTGGTTTTTCTACAGGTCTAGTACTTTTATAAATATTTAATTTAAATTCCTTTTCATCTATAACAAATTCGGCTATTGCATATTTTACATATTCAGGCAAACGATCTGTAGAAGTTTTCATTAAAAAGGGTTTCGCATCTGGAGTACGAGTTAATTTTGCCTTGACATGATACTTTAAATCTATTTTATAAAAATTTAATTTTTTAAAAGTTATAAAATCCAAAGAATCTAAAATAGTAGTTTCTGGATTTCCAAACTCTTTGTTTTCTTTAGATTGATACGCCTTAATTTCTTTTTTGATTTCTTTAGGGCTTTGTGCGTTTCCTACTAATGAAACAAAAAGAAATAATAAGGATAGAAATGTTTTCATTTTTATAATTTTAGTAAATATAACAATGCATCTTTTATTTTACTACTTTCGTATTAATTATATACGAAATGAAATCCAATACAAACATTTGTAAGCAAAAACCTGTATTTTCTATTCAGAATTGTCGGCGATGTCTGTATTGACTATATAACAATAAATAATTTCAATCTAAAAACGTCCCGATAGCTATCGGGGCGTTTTATTTTTATACCAACTAATTCACTAATGAAGAATATATATTTTAAATACATAGCCTCATTTAAGGGGCTATCCAAAGAGATTTGGTTTTTAGCCTTTGTAACTTTTGTTAACAGAGCAGGAACTATGATTCTTCCTTTTTTGAGCAGATACTTAAATGAAGAATTAGAGTTTAGCTTAGAAAATGTAGGTATCATTCTTTCCTTTTTTGGAATTGGATCCCTAGTAGGACATTATCTAGGAGGTAAACTAACCGATAAAATAGGTTTCTATAATATCATGGTAAGAAGTTTACTTACTACAGGGTTTTTATTTATAGGCTTACAGTTTGTAACTAGCTTTTGGGCAATGTGTTTTAGTATTTTCATTATTATGAGTGTTGCAGATATGTTTCGCCCAGCACTTTTCGTATCTCTAAAAGCTTATAGTAAACCCGAAAATCAAACTCGATCTCTAGCTTTAATTAGATTGGCAATTAACTTAGGATTTATCTTTGGACCTATTGTTGGAGGGTTTCTAATAGTAAATAGTGGCTATATTACTTTATTTTGGATAGACGGTATCACTTGTATTTTATCTACTTTATTATTTGTAATGTTGGTAAAAAAGAAAGAATTACATAATAAGGAAGAAAAAGAACAAGCATTACAGAAGGTTGAAAAGTTTAGCTTATTTCAAGATAAACCATACTTAATTTTTTTAGGAATTAGCTTTTTAATGGGAATGGTTTTTATGCAACTATTTTTTACAATGCCTACGTTTCATAATAAACAGTTTGGTTTAACTGAAGATTACACAGGCCTATTAATGCTTCTTAATGCCGTACTTATTGTTTTATTAGAAATGCCATTGGTTAGTTGGATTGAAAATAAAAAAATATCAAATCCAAAATTATTCTTTTATAGTTCCTTTTTAATGGGGATTAGTTTTGTGTTTTTACTTTTTGATAGTTATTGGCAAATATTGATCATACATATGCTTTTTATTACTGTAGGTGAAATGATCTCATTTCCATTTACAAATACCTTTGCTATGAACCGGGCTAAGAAAGGACAAGAAGGAAGTTATATGGCTTGGTATTCTATCTCCTTTTCCTTTGCTCATATTATTTGTCCTATATTAAGTTTTACTATTATAGAAAAATTCGGCTATAAAACGAACTGGAGTTTAACCGCTATTTATGGATTGATTGCCATGTTTTTATCGGTATGGTTATATCAAATTATAAAAAAATCTCACGAACCTATTAATCAATAAAACTATGTATTTATTTAAATCTTTTGTTTTTTTACTATTTATTGGATTTATTTCTTGTGGAAACCCTTCCGGAGAAAAAAAATCAAATGAAGCTTTGGAAACTGTTTCAAAGACACAAAAAACCTTTCCAAAACTAGACCCTACAAGATATAATGTAGGTTTTCTAATAATGGACGGGACCTTTAATACGGAACTTACCGCTCCATTCGATATTTTTCAGCACACTATATTTAGGGAAAATATAAAAGCTATGAATGTTTTTACTGTTGCGAATACAGATTCCTACATTACTACCTTCGAAGGCATGAAAATTATTTCTGACTATAATTATATTTCAGATTCAATTCCAAAAATTGATATCCTTGTCGTTCCAAGTGCAGAACATCATTTAGATAGTGATCTGGAAGATCTTGCTATGCTAGAATTTGTAAAAAAAGCAGATAAAGAAGCGCTATATATTACCTCACATTGTGATGGTGCTTTTGTTTTAGCGAAAGCAGGACTGCTTAACGAATCTGTATCCACCACATTCCCAAGTGATATCGATGCGATGAGAAATATGTTTCCTGAATTAGACATTAGGAAAGATGTTCTTTTTGTTCATGACGGAAAATACATAACATCCGCTGGTGGAGCCAAAAGTTTTGAAGCCGCTCTTTATTTATGTGAATTCTTATATGGAAAGAAAGTTACTCAAGAATTAGCAGGTGGCTTAGTGATTGATTGGAATTTAGAGAATGTCCCACATTTGATTGTAAATTAGTGGCAATCCCTTTAAGTTAACATTGATTTATAATATCTTTACTCAATATGGAGGAAAAAATATGGTTTTTTGAAAAAGTAAATCTTTTTAGCATGCTTTGTCCACATAAATTCAAGGCCTATAAAAAGGACCATGAATTTAATAGCTATAAGAAGCAAGAGTATATTTATTTTGAAGAAGATAATGCTACTAAAGTTTATCTTATTGAAAAAGGGAAAGTGAAAATTGGTTACTATACTGAAGAAGGCGATGAAGTGATAAAATCTATTTTAACTAAAGGAGAGTTATTCGGTGAAAAAGCCATTTTAGGGGAAGAGAAAAGAGAAGAATTTGCAAAGTCATTAGATAACAGCACTTCTATATGTCCTGTGGATGTTAATACCATGCATGACTTAATGCGAAATAATAAACCCTTCAGTTTTAAAATTTACAAATTAATTGGTTTCAGAATTAAACGTTTAGAAAGAAGATTGGAACTCATTATGTTTAAGGATACAAAAACTCGATTAATCGAATTTTTAAATGAGCTTTGTGAAGATTACGGCTATGACTGTGAGAAAACAGGAAATAAAATCATTAACCATCCTTATACCCAAAAGGAAATAGCCTCATTAATTGGAACATCCAGACCTACACTTAATATCTCTTTAAATGAACTTAAGGAGGAAAATTTTATCGATTTCAACCGAAATCAAATAACAATTTTTAAAAATACTAATTAGTGTTAGCTAGCTAACATTTAAAGTTATTCTTGTCATTTACTTTTGTTATATAATATAAAAAAACAAAAAAATGATGATTAGAAAAATGATTTTAGCCTTTACTGTTATAGGCTTAATAGTAAGCTCTTGTAGTAGTGATGATGATAATTCTCCTGCTACTGCAAACTTAACCTTAAACCTTGATGGTTTAGAAGAGTTAGGAAATGACTTTGTTTATGAAGGATGGATTATCGTTGACGGAAGCCCTGTTTCAACCGGAGTGTTTTCTAGTGTAACTTTTCCACAATCTTTTACTGTTGATGCTACTCAATTAAATGCAGCTACTACTTTTGTTCTTTCTATTGAACCAGCTGTAGATAGTGATCCAAATCCAGCAGCTACCAAAATTCTAGTGGGTGATTTCACTGGTGATTCAGCAAGTGTTAATTCCAATGGAATTGTAGGAGATTTTAGTAACTCAACAGGAAAATATATTCTTGCAACACCAACAGATACTGACGATACTAATGAAGCAAGTGGAGTTTGGTTTTTAGATAATTCTAGCGGAAGTGCAGTTGCTGGCTTAGATTTACCAACATTAGAAGATGGATGGAAATATGAAGGTTGGGCAGTAATAGATGGTCAACCAGTAAGTTCAGGAACTTTTACTTCTATATCTGCTGCTGATGATAACGCTAGTAACTCTCCATACAAAGGTGGTGCTGGAGACGGACCACCATTTCCAGGCGAAGATTATTTGCAAAATGCGCCATCAGGCTTATCATTCCCTACCGATTTAAAAGGAATGACTATTGTAATTTCAGTAGAGCCAAGTCCAGATAATAGTACATTACCTTTTACATTTAAACCTTTAGCACACGTGGTACCAGCAAATGCTGAAAATCATTCTGTATTATCTATGGGAGATGGACCAGTAAAAATACTTACAGGGTCTGTAACTAGATAAAATTTCTTAATTTTTATTTAAGCAAAAGTGCAATGTTTTATTCATTAAATCATTGCACTTTAAATTTATAATATTTTGTTCTTTTTTACTGGAGAATTTCTAGTTACATCCGATAAAACAATTTGTGTTTTTGTTTCACCATAATTTATTAATTGATCAATAAAGGTTTCTAAATGATTTTGATTTTTCAAAACGACTTCTAAAACAATATTTTCATTCCCTGTGATTCGATAACAATTTAGCACCTCATCATATTTTTTTACCATTTGTAAAAAGGGTTTTAGCTTCCCCATAAATGCCCGCAGAGTGATAATTGCTTTAAACTGATAACCTACATCAAAAGGAGAAACCATAGCATGGTATCCTGAAATAATACCAATATCCTCCATTTTTTTAATTCGTTCTGAAACAGCCGGAGAACTAATGCCAACTTTCCTTCCTATTTCCACATTAGATTGCCTTGCGTTTTCTTGAAGACAATGCAATATTTTCCAATTTAAGACATCTAAAGCCATATTAAAGATTTTAACTGTTAATACATTAAATAATAAGGCAAATATATGTTATCACCTTAACTTCTAAAGCATAATTTTGATTTTTGTGGTTTAACTTTGTAGAAATCTCCAATCGCCCTTAATAAGCATAATGAATAACAAGTTAAATAATAGTTTACCCTTATCGCCTATCCATAGAAAGGCTCAGGAGATATTTACGCTTTCTAGCCATATTTCTAAATACTTGGCTCAAGACTTAGCTACTTCAAATTCTAATGGCTATGAGGATCCAAATATTTATTTTACTGGAGACATTGTACAACAATCTATTTCTTTAGCTCCTGAAATTGAAAAAGCAGAAAGTAAAACTTTTTCTGAAGAGAAACACAAACATGTTTTATCTCTATCTCATCTTACTAATGTATTATATAAAAATTGTGAGCGTCTAGAAAAAACTTCTAGTAATGGAAAAGAGTTTTTACCACTACTTCGAAATGAACTAAAAAAGTTTAAAAAATTACAACATACCTGGATGTTGACTTTATAATTCCTAGGTACAAACTTTACAATCTTTTTTATCCTTAATTTCACCTACTAGATGACCTCTGTCGTTGATCTTAAAATCACAACACTTAATATAACCTTCCTGTATTAATATTCTAGCTCGCTGTATTCTTGATTTTAGAGTAGGAAGTTTCAATTTAAGTTGAATGGCAGCTTCAGATTGTTTCAATCCCTTTATATCGGAAAGGAATAAAGGGTCTCTATATTTTTTAGGAAGTGTTTTGAGTATGCCATATAAACAATCCTTTTCATCATGACCTGAAGGGTCTTCTTCTGTTAGAACTTCATTATCATAATGCTCAACTGATGTCTTTCGATCTCTGAAGTAATCTAAAACAGTATACCTTGCGATGGTAAAAACCCATGACTTGAGTTTCTCTTGTTGTTGGAGAGTATGTAATTTAGTATGTACTTTTATAAAAGTTTCCTGTAATAAATCGTAGGTAACTTGTTCGTCTTTTACTTTTGAATAGATGAAACTTTTAATGTCTTTATGATATTTAGTCCAAACCTCCTGTGTACCCATTTCAATTAATTTAAGTGCAAATGACTTTCCTTTTTTTGAAAATCATTTGCACTTTATTAGTCTAATTTTCAATTAACAATTACAGCCATTACAAGTACAGTTTTCACAAGTACAATCCTGGCATTTTCCGTTGGTACATTTTTCACATGTACAAGTACATTCTTTATTTTCCATAATAGTATTGTTTTAAATTATATACAATAGACGGAGAACATCATAAAAAGATGCAAAATAAATGTATTATTTTTTTACCTTTTTGATAAATTAAGTATAGGTTATCACAGAACCTCAGGATATAATTCAATGCCTTAACAGCACTTCGATACTTCGACTAAGCTCAGCACAACGCACTGCTCAGTGTAAGCGATTCACACAATTTCAAAAGTGAAATTGGTTCTCTGAAAAAACTTCAATGCTTCAACAACACTTCGGCAGGCTCAGTGTAAGCGATTCACACAATTTCAAAAGTGAAATTGGTTCTCTGCTTACATATTTCTTCTATACTGACCGCCAACTTCAAATAAAGCACTTGTAATTTGTCCAAGTGTACAATGTTTACAAACTTCCATTAAAGCCTCAAAAATATTCTCATTATTAATAGCCTTTTGCTGTAACTCTATTAATAGTTCTCCTTTTTCCTTTTTTGAAGTAGAATGAAGGTTTTCTATCACTTTAATTTGATATTCTTTTTCTTCATCTGTAGCTCTAATCACTTCCCCTGGTATTACTGTTGGAGAACCTTTACTACTTAAGAATGTATTCACACCAATAATTGGAAATTCTCCATTATGCTTTAAAGTTTCATAATACAAACTCTCTTCCTGTATCATACTTCTTTGATACATCGTTTCCATAGCTCCAAGAACACCACCTCTTTCTGTGATTCTATCAAACTCTGTAAGTACAGCTTCCTCTACTAAATCGGTAAGCTCTTCTATGATAAAAGACCCTTGTATTGGATTCTCATTTTTAGTTAAGCCTAACTCTTTATTAATAATTAACTGTATCGCCATTGCTCTACGTACACTTTCTTCAGTAGGCGTTGTTATCGCTTCATCGTATGCATTGGTATGCAATGAATTACAATTATCATTTATAGCGTATAATGCTTGAAGTGTAGTTCTTATATCATTAAAATCAATTTCCTGAGCATGTAAAGATCGTCCTGAAGTTTGTATGTGATATTTCAACATTTGCGCTCTAGGATTTGCTCCATACTTATTCTTTAAAGCTTTTGCCCATATTTTACGAGCAACACGGCCAATTACTGAATATTCAGGGTCGATTCCATTACTAAAGAAGAAAGATAAATTAGGGCCAAATTTATTAATGTCCATTCCTCTAGAAAGATAATATTCTACATAGGTAAATCCGTTTGCCAATGTAAATGCCAACTGCGTTATTGGATTAGCTCCTGCCTCAGCAATATGGTATCCAGAAATGGAAACCGAATAAAAATTACGGACTTCCTTTTCAATAAAATACTCTTGCACATCTCCCATAAGACGAAGTGCAAATTCAGTAGAAAAAATACAAGTATTTTGTGCTTGATCTTCTTTTAAGATATCCGCTTGAACAGTTCCACGAACCTGTTTTAAAGTATCGTATTTTATAGCATTATAAATATCTGCTGGTAAAACCTCATCACCAGTTACTCCCAACAACATCAATCCTAATCCCTCATTTCCCTTTGGAATAGCACCTTGATATTTAGGTCGCTCTACCCCTTTTTCTTTATAAATCTTAGCTATTTTATTTTCAACTTCAGATTCAAGGCTATTTTCTTTAATATATTTTTCACAATTCTGATCGATTGCAGCGTTCATAAAATAGCCCAATAGCATTGGTGCTGGGCCATTTATTGTCATACTCACTGAAGTTAAAGGGTGACTTAAATCGAATCCTGAATATAATTTTTTAGCATCGTCTAAACAACAGATAGAAACCCCAGCATTTCCAATTTTACCATAAATATCTGGACGTATATCTGGATCGTTTCCATAAAGAGTTACACTATCGAAAGCTGTAGAAAGTCTTTTTGCCGGCATTCCTAAACTTACGTAATGAAACCTTCTATTGGTTCGTTCTGGTCCACCTTCACCTGCAAACATACGTGTTGGATCTTCTCCTGTTCGCTTAAAAGGATATAAACCTGAAGCAAAAGGAAATTCTCCCGGAACATTTTCTTGTAAAACCCAACGTAAAATTTCACCCCAAGCTTGGTATTTTGGTAAGGCTACTTTTGGAATTTGAAGGTGAGAAAGAGACTCAGTATGTGTTTCAATTTGGATCTCTTTATCCCGTACTTTAAAACTATAAATTGGTTCTTTATATCGTTTTACTTTTTCAGACCAACCCAATATCACTTCCCAATTATAAGGGTCCAAGTTTAATTTTACGCGATCAAATTCAGAAATTAACAACTTTATAAAATCTTTATTTTTCTCTGTAGCTACATTATTAATAGAGCTATCAATCCCAGCTTTATCAAATTCTACTGCAGTATTTGCAACCGAGCTTAAAGTCTTATAAATCCCATATAATTTTTGAGCAACTTCAACTTGCGTATCTACTGTTTTATCATAACCTCTGTTATTTTCTGAAATCTCTGAAAGGTAACGTACTCTCGCTGGTGGAATTACAAATATCTTTTCAGACATCTCATCTGTAATCTGGTAACTAGAATTTAAATCGGAATTAGTATTTTCAACAAGTTTGTCCATGATAGACTTATACAACTTGTTCATTCCTGGATCATTGAATTGTGAAGCTATAGTCCCATATACAGGCAGATCTGCTTGGGGAGTGTCCCATAAATTATTATTACGCATGTATTGTTTTTTTACATCGCGTAAAGCATCTAAAGAACCTCTTTTATCAAATTTATTTATCGCAACTAGATCTGCAAAATCTAGCATATCAATCTTCTCTAATTGTGTAGCTGCTCCAAACTCTGGAGTCATAACATATAAAGACACATCGCTATGCTCAATAATTTCGGTATCACTTTGACCTATACCAGAAGTTTCTAAAATAATAATATCGTATTGAGCTGCTTTTAATACTTCAATGGCTTCTGAAACGTATTTTGACAAAGCTAAATTACTTTGACGAGTTGCTAAACTTCGCATATAAACTCTAGGAGAATTGATAGCATTCATACGAATACGATCTCCTAATAAAGCGCCACCTGTTTTTCTTTTGGATGGATCTACAGATACAATACCAATAGTTTTTTCAGGAAAATCTATTAAAAACCTTCTTACCAATTCATCTACTAAAGAAGATTTTCCTGCTCCTCCAGTTCCAGTAATTCCAAGTACAGGAGTTTTTGAATTTTTATTTATTTGATGGATTGCTTCCAGAGTTTCTTTGGCTACTTCAGGAAAATTCTCAGCAGAAGAAATTACTCTAGCAATTGCTCCTGGTTTTTTTTCTGAAAGTAATTCTAGTTCCCCGTTTAAAACCTCACCAATTGCATAATCAGATCTTTTCACCAAGTCATTTATCATTCCTTGCAATCCTAATTCTCTTCCATCGTCTGGTGAATAGATACGAGTAATACCATAATCTTGTAATTCTTTAATTTCAGAAGGTAGGATTACACCGCCTCCACCGCCAAATATCTTAATATGTTCTGCACCTCTTTCCTTAAGCAAATCATACATAAACTTAAAATACTCGTTATGCCCTCCCTGATATGAAGTTAAAGCAATAGCATTAGCATCTTCTTGTATAGCAGTATTAACCACCTCTTCCACACTTCGATCATGTCCCAAATGAATTACCTCTACACCTGTTGACTGAATAATACGACGCATAATGTTAATCGCTGCATCATGACCATCAAATAATGCTGCTGCGGTTACAATTCTTACTTTATTTTTAGGTTGGTAAGGAGGTGTTTGTTGCATGGAATCTATTTATTGTTTATCGGCTGCAAATTTACGAAAAACAGCGTACATAATAAGAGTCAATTTTTTATTGTAGGATATTAAATTCAATTCAATTATTTGTCTAAAAAAAATCACACCTTTGCAGCACCTTAAAACCTTTACTATGTCTTTTAAAAAGCTAATTCTAATTTTTATTTCTTTTATCACTTTTTCTTGTGCAGAATTACAAAGTGTGGTCGACTCACTTCCTACCGAAACTACTAATGGAACACTTGATATTGCAGGTGGTTTACGTCAAGCCTTAGACATGGGAATCGATAAACAAGTAAGTAAGTTAACTCAGAAAGATGGTTTTTATAAAAATGATCTCGTTAAAATTTTAATGCCAGAAGAATTACAAAAAGTAGATGAAGCATTGCGGAAAATTGGATTGGGTAATCTTGCCGATGAAGGAATAAAAGCGCTAAACCGTGCAGCTGAAGATGCAGTAAAAGAAGCTACTCCTATATTTATTGATGCGGTAAAAGACATCACTTTTTCGGATGCTAAAAACATATTATTAGGTAATGATAAAGCTGCTACTAATTACTTGCAAAACAAAACAAATACTGCTTTATACGGAAAATTTAACCCAGTTATTAAAAGTTCATTTTCTAAAGTTGGTGCAGATCAAATTTGGTCAAATATTATATCTAAATACAATACCATTCCTTTTGTAAATAAGGTAAATCCAGATTTAACAGATTACGTTACAACCGAAGCATTAAAGGGAGTTTATAAAATGATTGCTGTGGAGGAAAAGAATATTAGATCTAATGTAAATTCTCGTACCACCACACTCCTACAACAAGTATTTGCAATGCAAGATTAATGTAATTTTTTAAAGTAGCTAAAGGCATCTTTAAGTCTTGAACCATACCAACTAAAATATTCTCCGTCTACCAAAACAACTTCTTTTCCTGTTGCTTTTTGAAGATCTTCTATATGTTTTTCTTTAAAAGGAAATGGCTCTGAAGAAAGCAGAATTTTATCTGCAGTTTTTAAATCATTCAGAGTTACCTCTGGATATCTAGACTCCGAATCATTATCAATATTCTCAAAATTATTAAGAGATAATAGATTATTGATAAAGGTTTGTCTTCCCACCATCATATATGGATTTTTCCAGATAAGGTAAGCAACTTTATAGCTTGGCTTTGATTTTAAAAATGTTTCAAAATCTTTCTTTTCGGAAGAAATTTCATCTACTAAAGCTTTTGCTTTTTCTGAAACATCAAATAATATTCCCAATAACAAAATCATATCAAGAGCATCGTCAATAGTATAGATATCGCTTAGCCATACAGGAGCTATTTTCTCTAACTCTTGCACCATTTCTAGAGTATTCTCCTCTTTATTACAAATGATAATGTCTGGCTGAAGTGCTTTAATTTTTTCGAAATGAACTTGCTTTGTCCCTCCGACTACAGATACATCTTTTCGGATATTCGTTGGATGAACACAAAACTTCGTCACACCAACGATGTATTTTTCGAGTCCTAAATCCACTAATAATTCCGTTTGAGAGGGAACTAAGGATACAATTCGTTTAGGGCGATTAGGAAAATCTAAGCTTCTATTCAGTTGGTCTTTACAAACCATCTAAAATAAGCTTCATTTGTTCTTGCAATTTTTTAGCTTCTTGACTTGCTTTTTCAGCAAAATCCTTGTCCTCTGAAGCATAAATAATACCACGAGAAGAATTGATTAGTAAACCTACATTTTTGTTCATTCCATATTTACAAACCTCTTGTAAATTTCCTCCTTGAGCGCCTACTCCAGGCACTAAAAGAAAACTATCTGGCACAATGTTTCTTATTTCTTTAAAGTATTCCGCTTTTGTTGCGCCAACAACATACATCAGATTTTTGCTATTCTTCCAAGATTTTGAAGTTTCTAAAACAGTTTTATAAACTTCCTTACCATCTATTTTTTGAGTCTGAAAATCGAATGCACCTTCATTAGAAGTTAAAGCCAATAAAATAGTGTGTTTATCTTCGAAAGCTAGAAAAGGCTCTATGGAATCTTTCCCCATATAGGGTGCTACGGTAACAGAATCAAAACCTAAGTCTTCGAAAAAAGCTTTGGCATACATAGAAGATGTATTGCCTATATCGCCACGCTTAGCATCTGCTATGGTGAAAATTTCAGGATAGTTTTGATTAAGATAATTGATGGTTTTCTCTAAAGCCTTCCAACCTTTAATTCCATATGCTTCATAAAAAGCAGTGTTGGGTTTATAGGCTACCGCTAAATGATGTGTAGCATCGATAATTGCCTTATTAAAAGCAAATATCGGGTCTTCTTCCTCTAATAAATGCTTCGGAATTTTATTTAAATCAACATCTAATCCAATGCAAAGGAAGGATTTCTTTTTTCGAATTTCGGGAATTAATTGGCCATTGGTCATTGGTGTTGGGTATTAGGCGTTGGGTGCTTGATTATTTTTTATTGTGTTCTAGCATAATTAATTAATGATTTAGTTCGTTTTTGAATGATTACAATTTCATCAAAGAGCTTCAAAACATCATTTCTTTTAAAATAACCTATTTCAACACATATTTCTAATTGAGTTTCTAACTCGAAAGCAGAACCTAAACTAATTTGAAGAAATCTTATAAAATCCTTTTGTGAGTCTTTAGAACAACCTTCGGCAATATTAGAAGGAATTGAAACACTACATCGATTCATTTGAGAAACTAATCCATATTTTTCTGAATCTGGTAATTGAGAAGTCAACTCATAAATCATTTTTACAAGTTTGATTGAGTCTTTCCATATTTCTAGTTCTCTAAAATTTCTCAATATAAATTACTTTTACCTAGAACCAATTAACCATAACCTACTTAAAATGTCTCTCCTGTTTCTTTTAATTTTTCGGTGTTGTTTACCAATTGTAATTCGTCAATTATTTTCTGAATATCACCGTTAATGATATTACCTAAATCGTATAAAGTAAGATTGATTCTATGATCTGTTACTCTTCCTTGAGAATAGTTATAGGTACGTATTTTTGCACTTCTATCTCCACTAGTAACCATCGACCCTCTTTTTAAAGCATCTTCAGCTTGTTTTTTTGCTAACTCTAAATCGTACAATCTAGAACGCAATACTTTAAAAGCTTTCTCTTTATTTTTATGTTGTGATTTTTGATCTTGACATTGCGCAACCAAACCAGTTGGCACGTGTGTTAGTCGAACAGCAGAATAAGTTGTATTTACAGATTGACCTCCTGGACCTGAAGAACAGAAATAATCAATTCGCACATCTTTCATTTCTATTTGCACATCAAACTCTTCTGCTTCAGGAAACACCATTACTGTAGCAGCACTCGTATGCACTCTACCTTGTGTTTCTGTTTGAGGAACTCGTTGTACACGATGTACTCCTGCTTCAAATTTTAAAACTCCATAAACATCATCTCCATTAATTTCAAGCTGAATTTCCTTAAATCCTCCACTAGTTCCTTCACTAAAATCTACAACACTCGTTTTCCAACCTCTTCCTTCACAATATTTAGTATACATTCTGAAAAGATCTCCTGCAAAAATACTAGCTTCATCTCCCCCAGTACCCGCACGAATTTCCATCACTGCGTTTTTAGCATCTTCAGGGTCTTTTGGAATTAATAAGAACTTAATTTCTTCATCTAGTATTGGTATTCTTTCCTTTGCTTCATCCATTTCCATTTTTGCCATCTCTACCATTTCGGCATCACTTCCATCGGCAATAATTTCTTTGGCTTCCTCTATATTATTGGTTAGCGCCAAATATTCTTCACGCTTATCCATTAATATTCTAAGGTCCTTATACTCTTTATTTATCTGTATGTAACGTTTTTGATCGGTAATAATATCTGGCTGAATGATTAAGTCACTCACCTCATCAAAACGTTGTTTTACTATTTGAAGTTTTTCTAACATAGTTCCATTTAATATCGTTCAAATTTACGATAATTTAGTAAAGTTTAAATCCTTTCAAAAAAGGAAACTCTTAATATTCAAACAATCCAAATTCACTATTTATAGTCAATTTTTTTGAATCAGATTTTTCTACCCTTCCAATAATCTTAGCATTCACATTAAAAGATTTAGAAATTTCGATGATATCATTTGCTACTTCTTGAGGAACATATAATTCCATTCGATGTCCCATATTAAAAACTTGGTACATCTCTTTCCAATCGGTTTTACTTTCTTTCTGAATCAATTTAAATAAAGGCGGTACTTCAAATAAAGAATCTTTTATAATATGAAGGTCTTTTACAAAATGAAGAATTTTAGTTTGTGCTCCACCACTGCAATGCACCATCCCATGAATGTCCTTATTGGTATATTCTGAAAGAATTTTTTTAATAATTGGAGCATAAGTTCTAGTTGGTGATAATACCAACTTACCTGCGTCCAAATCCGTTTCATCCACTGAATCTGTTAATTTTTTTGATCCTGAATACACTAAATCTTCTGGTACTTCTTGGTCAAAACTTTCCGGATATTTATGAGCTAAGTATTTTTCGAAAACATCATGACGTGCAGAAGTAAGTCCATTACTTCCCATACCACCATTATATTCCGACTCATAAGTTGCTTGTCCAAAAGAAGACAAACCAACAATTACATCACCAGCTTTAATATTGGCATTGTCAATAACATCCGTTTTCTTAATACGTGCCGTTACTGTAGAATCTACAATAATAGTTCTTACCAAATCCCCAACATCTGCAGTTTCACCACCAGTGGAATGAATAGTTACTCCAAAACTCTTTAAGTCTTGTAATAGTTCTTCAGAACCATTAATCAAGGCAGATATAACTTCACCAGGTATTTTATTTTTGTTTCTACCTATAGTAGAAGATAACATTATATTATCGGTTGCTCCAACACATAATAAATCATCAATGTTCATTATTAATGCATCTTGCGCTATCCCTTTCCAAACGGAAAGATCTCCAGTTTCTTTCCAATACATATAGGCTAGAGAAGATTTTGTACCTGCACCATCTGCATGCATCACTAAGCAATACTCTTCATCTCCTGTTAGATAATCTGGCACTATTTTACAAAATGCTTGGGGGAATAATCCTTTATCTACATTTTTAATAGCGTTATGCACATCTTCTTTTGATGCAGAAACACCTCTTTGTGCGTATCGTTTTGAAATTTCTTGGCTCATTAACAAATATTATAGGGCAAAAGTACGCAATAAAAAAAGCCCACAAAAGTGAGCTTTTAGTATTTTTTAAAATGTTATAAAAATATTATTGCCAATCTGGCATTGATGCATCTGTAAAAATCAACTCTTTATTAATTTCTTCGATTTCATCAATAATATACTTATATATCTTTTTTTGAGACACCCCATCATTTGAAGTATTCATAAAAATAACAGATCCATTATCTGGTGAATATTTACAATCTAAATCGTTAGTCCCTTCAACTTTATCAGTATCAATTTCTAGGGTAATATCTTCAACAATATCGTATTCAAATATTCTACTATCTAACTGTCTGTATGGATTATTTTCAAACCCTGAAACATCACGTGTATATAAAACCTTTGTTCCATCAATTGAGAAATCGATACCTCCTAAAGCACCAGGTTCTCCTTCAATAACTACTGTTTGCTCTACACCTTCTGTATTAATGACAACAATTCTTGCTTGATAACCATCCGCATCATTAGTTTTAATTAGAACTAAGTCATTAAATTCATTAGTGGCAATTTCTGAAACAAAAATCCCTTGTGGCGCTTCATAAACCAAATTATTTCCGGTTCCTAAAGAGTTCACAGAAT
>OLHJ01000065.1_pt1 | contig 43155 bp, 46 predicted proteins | sample 1609491 | NCBI WGS metagenome assembly OLHJ01 (sample SAMN05416861, study PRJEB24817) | seawater metagenome | isolation source: Sea water | place: Canada:Atlantic | collected 2013-11
GAGATGCTCAGGAGTCTCGTGGGCTCGGAGATGTGTATAAGAGACAGCTATTTCTATTTTCAGTAACGCTTTCACATGCCCAAGAAATTACCAAATATGATTATTTAGAAGTGATTGTAATTCAGAAAATGAATAATAGCGGAAAAATTAAAAGGGTAAAAGTAGAAGATCAAAATTCGCTGGTTGGAAAAACAATCACCATTAAAGAAATGGAAGCGATAAAAGCAACTTCAGATTTACTTAATTATATGAATGCAAATAATTGGGAATATTTAGACAGAAAAGCAGTTACAGAAGAAAGTGAACCTGTCTGGATGAGTTATATATTTAGGAAGCAGAAGTAGTCTATTATGAGTTATTTTTTTAGACGGTATAATTATTGATTATAATTTTTTCAACTTTTTATTCTTGTATCCCAGTTAAAATTGCACCAAATTTAGAAGAAGGAAAAGTGCTTAAAGCACGAAGATTTATACCCACACTAGGAAATAGATATGCTTATGTATTTGAAGATCTAAAAGATGCCAACGAGTTTTTTAAGTATGTAAATGCAAAATATCAAATCTCATATGATGACCTTGACGGGAATATTAAATTCTTCATGGATGAGAATTCTTATTATTTAACCTTCTATGAAGTTAATAAAGAAACCAAAACTATTAATTTAATTCCAATGGTTACAGATGGTTTGTTAGAGGAGAATGGTTATTCTCGGTCGTTTGAAAACCAATACACAAGTAGAATCGGAAAATGGTATATTGCTATTACGGTAACTGATGAAAAAATGAAAGATTGCTTGCGACCAAAGTATGAGGAAAAAGCAGAAATGGAAAAATATTTAACAGAGCTTCAAGATGAATATTTGTCTACTGCCCATTATATTGAAGTGTACTTAAAAAGTAAATAAAATAAAAAGCCCTTAACTTAAATTAAGGGCTTTTTTATTATGAAATTCTTTGGTCACTGAGCTTGTCGAAGTGAGCAAATTCTGAATGATAACTAGTATCTATAATGCTCAGGCTTATAAGGACCATCTACTGTTACGCCAATATAACTTGCTTGGTCTTCACGTAATTCAGTTAGTTCCACACCTATTTTTGCTAAATGTAATTTTGCTACTTTTTCATCTAAAGATTTAGGTAACATATACACTTCATTTTCATAAGCATCTTTGTTTGTCCAAAGCTCTATCTGTGCTAATGTTTGGTTGGTAAATGAGTTGCTCATTACAAAGCTTGGATGACCAGTTGCACAACCTAAGTTTACCAAACGTCCTTCAGCAAGAATGATAATGTCTTTGCCATTAATAGTATATTTATCTACTTGTGGTTTAATAGTATCTTTAGTGTTTCCATGGTTTTCATTTAACCATGCCATATCAATTTCATTATCAAAGTGCCCAATATTACAAACAATAATCTTGTCCTTCATTGCTTCAAAATGTCGTCCTTGAATAATATCTTTATTTCCAGTTGTAGTAATTACGATATCTGCATTACCAATAACTGTTTCTAATTTCTTTACTTCAAAACCGTCCATTGCAGCTTGTAAAGCACAGATAGGATCAATTTCAGTAACCGTAACGATACTTCCTGCACCACTAAAAGAAGCGGCAGTACCTTTACCAACATCACCATAACCACAAACTACCACACGTTTACCAGCTAACATTACATCTGTAGCACGACGAATTGCATCTACAGCACTTTCGCGGCATCCGTATTTATTATCGAATTTAGATTTAGTAACCGAATCGTTTACATTAATAGCAGGCATCGGCAATGTTCCATTTTTTACACGTTCGTATAATCTATGAACACCAGTTGTAGTTTCTTCACTTAATCCATTAATTCCATCTGCTAATTCAGGAAAACGATCTAAAACCATATTGGTTAAATCTCCACCATCATCAAGAATCATATTAAGTGGTTTTCTGTCTTCACCAAAGAATAAGGTTTGTTCGATACACCAATCAAATTCTTCTTCGGTCATATCTTTCCAAGCATAAACAGAAGTTCCTGCAGCAGCAATTGCAGCAGCAGCTTGATCTTGGGTTGAAAAAATATTACAAGAACTCCAAGTTACTTCTGCTCCAAGTGCTTGTAAAGTTTCAATTAAAACTGCAGTTTGGATAGTCATATGCAAACAACCAGCAATACGAGCACCTTTTAAAGGTTGTTCGTTTTTATACTCATCACGTAAGGACATTAGCCCTGGCATTTCTGCTTCGGCAAGTTTTATTTCTTTTCGTCCCCAATCAGATAGGGAAATATCTTTTACTTTAAAGGCTGTGTAAGCTTTCGTTTTAGTTGACATAATTATTATCTTTGTTTCGTTCCTGCAAAGGCAGGAATATTATTATTAATACTGAATTTACCTTCGGTTTTTTCGAATTGCAAAAGTAAGTAATATACTTTAATATTTTATGCCTCTTTACAAAACTATAACAGTAAATTCTACAACTAAAGTGCTCATTTGGAAGATTGAAGAATCTTTTGAAACGCTATCTGAAGATCTTGTGCTTACAGAAAGGAGTAAGAGTAGAGTTGTTGGAATGAGAAGCGAATTACATCGAAGAGGATTTATTAGTATTCGACATTTATTAGCTTCAGAAGGATATACAGATCGCGATTTGTTTTATGATGAAAATGGGAAGCCGCATTTAAAAGACGGGAAACATATTTCGATAACACATTCTTTTAATTTTTCAGCAATCATTATTAGTGATATTGAAGTAGGAATAGATGTAGAGAAAAAACGTGAAAAAATATTAAGAATAGCCCATAAGTTCACCAATTTTGAGGATTATCAAAATTTAATTCATAAAGATGTAATTGTTAGAAAGCTTACTATTGTTTGGTGTGCAAAGGAATCGCTTTATAAAAGTTTTAATAGGGTAGGCTTGACATTTCTAAACCATATTAATGTAGAAGATTTTAGTTTGTACCAAAACGAGACTACTGCAAATGTGGATTTTGAAGATAAAATAGAAGGATATCATATATCGTTTTTAGAGTTTGAAGGGTTTACTTGCGCCTATGCTTTGCTTAATGACAGAAAGAAGAATGGGTAAAAATAAATTCATTTCATTTTTAAATACTTCAATTTCTAAAAAGGAAAAGCAATTAGCGATCTTAATCGATCCAGATGTTTTTGATAATTCTGAAGCAGCATATTTTTTAAATAAATTACCAGCACAAACCACTCATTTATTTGTAGGTGGTAGTACTGTTGAAAAGGATAAGACAGAAGCTACTGTAATTGCATTAAAAAAGTATTGTTCCTTACCTGTTTTTCTATTTCCTGGAGATGAATCACAAATCACGCAAAGTGCAGATGGGATTCTATTTTTATCTCTTATTTCTGGAAGAAATCCTGAATATTTAATTGAGCAACAAGTAAAATCTGTTTCTAAACTTAGAGATTCAAGTTTAGAAATAATGCCAACAGGGTATCTATTAATTGAAGGAGGAAATAAATCTGCTGTAGAAAGAGTAAGTGAAACGAAACCTATATCTCAGGATGATATTCAGACCATAGTGGATACTGCTTTAGCGGGAGAATATTTAGGAATGAAATTAATATATTTAGAAGCGGGATCTGGTGCTAAAAATCCAGTGAATACAAATATTATAAGTGCTGTAAAGGAAGCGATTAATATTCCGTTATTTGTTGGAGGAGGAATTAAAAACGAAATGCAAAAAAAAGAAGCCTATGCTGCTGGAGCAGATTTGGTAGTGATGGGAACTTTTTTTGAAAACAAATAACTATGGAGCCTATTTTTGATTTTTTCCTTGAACCTTATAAAACAGCTACAACGGCTAATATTAATTTAGAAGTTTTAGCGGCTGTTTTCGGTATCGCTAGCGTATGGTTTGCCAAGAAAGAAAGTATTTGGGTATTCCCAACAGGAATTATTAGTACGGCGATTTATGTGTATATCTGCTTCAATTTTACCTTGTATGGCGATTTAATAATCAATATATACTATACTTTAATGAGTGTTTATGGCTGGTATATGTGGTCGAAAATGGTAAAAGGTCATCATTTAGAGATTACTGTATTAAATAAAAAAGACAGTTTAAAAGCCTTAGGAATATTTGTAAGTACAGCTGTTTTTGTAATTTTAGTGTATTTGTATTTTGATCGATTTGATAGAATGACAGATTATTTTGATACGTTCACAACAGGAGTGTTTTTTGCAGCAATGTGGTTAATGGCAAATAAAAAAGTGGAACATTGGCTGCTTTGGATTGCAGGAAATATCATTTCAATACCCTTATATTTTATCAAAGGACTAGGATTTACAGGAATACAATTTATTATCTTTTTAATATTAGCAATTTTAGGATATCTAGAATGGAAAAAAATCTTAAACAAGCAAAATCAAACTGCTTAAAAGTAACCTTATTTGGTCCTGAATCTACAGGAAAAACAACCTTAGCAAAACAGTTAGCTAGGTATTATAATTCGATTTGGGTTCCAGAATATGCAAGGGCATATTTACAAAGAAAATGGAACGATGAACGAAAAACCTGTGAGCAATCTGATCTTTTACCCATAGCCACAGGACAGATGAAACTTGAAAATGAATCGGCACAAAAAACAGATACCGTATTAATTTGTGATACAGATTTATTGGAAACCAAGGTGTATTCTGAGGAATATTATGAAGGAACTTGCGATCCCATATTAGAAAAATATGCTTTAGAGAATACTTACGATTTGTATTTTTTAACTTATATTGATTCACCTTGGGAAGCAGATGATTTAAGAGATAAGCCCGACGAAAGAAAACAAATGTTTACTGCATTTGAAGACACATTAATAAAATATAATAGACCCTATGTTTTATTAAAAGGAAGTAAAGCTGAACGATTAGAAGAAGCAGTTAAACATATAGATTTATTATTAAAAGCGAAACATTGAATTTAACTAAGAAAGATATTCAGCAATTAAAAGACCATGGGCTTACTATAGAAAAGGTATATAGACAACTAGAGTCTTTTTCTAATGGAATTCCCTTTGTAGATATAGTGACAGCAGCCTCTGTTGGCAATGGTATTGAGGTAATTGTGCCAGAGAATCAGCAAAAGTTGATTGATTTTTATGAAGATAGAAAAGATAAAAAGGATATTGTAAAATTCATTCCTGCTTCTGGAGCTGCCACAAGAATGTTTAAGTTTCTTTTCGAGTTTTTAGAAAGTTATGATCCAGAAAAAGAAACGTTGAACGCTTTTTTAAAGAATGGAGATTATAAAGATCTTTCCGCTTTTGTAAATTCCATAAAAGACTTTGCTTTTTTAAGTGCTGTTAGAAAAAAAATAAGAAATAAATACCCAGATTTTAAACATGGCACCAAAGGATTGCGAGCTCATCTGTTCGTGAAGACAATGTTGGAAGAAAGTGGACTTAATTATTCTAACATGCCAAAAGGATTGATTCCATTTCATAAGTATAATAAATATGCGACTACTGCCTTTGAAGAGCATTTGTATGAAACCGCTTTTTATGCTTCGGTGAATGATAATGTTTATTTGCATTTTACTTTTTCAGAAAAACATGTGCCATTTTTTAAGGAGGAATTTGAATCTGTGAAAAACAGGGTTTCCAAAAAAACTAAAACAGAATTTCATATTTCTTATTCATTTCAGAAAAAAGGAACAGATACTATTGCAGTTAAAACAAACAATACTTTGTTTAGGGATGTAGATAATAATTTGGTGTTTCGTCCTTCTGGTCATGGGGCATTGCTAGAGAATCTAAATGAAGTAGATGCAGATATTATATTTGTAAAAAACATAGACAATGTAGCTGCAGAAGAATATGTAGAAGAGATTGCATATTATAAAAAGGTATTGGCTGGGAAATTATTATGGATTCAAGAAAAAGCTTTTTTATACCTAAAAGAAGTGTTAAAAGAGGGGGTTTCTCAGGATAAAGTTAACGAGATAAAATCTTTTCTTTGGAACGAATTAAACATAAAAGAATCTCCTAGTGATCCAAAATTAATAGGAGAAATTTTAGATAGGCCTATTCGTGTATGTGGTGTTGTGAAAAATACAGGAGCTCCAGGCGGTGGTCCTTTTTGGGTTAAAAATAAAAACGAAGAGATCTCTTTGCAAATTGTAGAAATGACTCAAATAGATTCTAATGACTCTCGCCTAGATGCAATGATTAGTGAAGCTACTCATTTTAATCCCGTAGACATTGTTTGTGGAGTAAGGAATTATAAAGGGGAAAAGTATGATTTAGCAAAATACTTAGATCCCAATGCTGGAATTATTTCAGAGAAATCTCAAGATGGAAAATCGTTAAAGGCATTAGAACTTCCAGGATTATGGAATGGCGCTATGGCTGGTTGGAATACCGCTTTTGTTGAAGTGCCATTAGAAACTTTTAATCCTGTAAAAACAGTAATCGATTTATTAAATAAGGAACATCGCCCTAATGCATAATGAATGTAAATGTTATACTCACCGAGTTAAGATTTAAGGCAGTACGGAGCAGTGGTCCTGGAGGACAACATGTAAATAAAACTGCAACAAAAATTGAACTTAGTTTAGGGATTGCGGATTCTCTTGCTTTTTCTGAAGAGGAGAGAGAACTCTTATTAAAAAAATTAAAAACGAAACTTTCTTCGGAAGGGGTTCTCCAGCTTTCTTGTGGAGAAACTAGAAGTCAGCATCGAAATAAAGCTATTGTCATTGATCGTCTAATAGAATTATTGACTAAAAGCTTAAAAAAGCAGAAGCCTCGTAAAAAAACAAAACCCTCTAGACGTGCAATAGAAAAAAGGTTAAACACTAAAAAGAATAAAGCCTTAAAAAAAACAAATAGGAAACCTCCAAAAATTGATTAATTAATTATCTTTGTCGCATCTCAAAGGGGTGCCTATAGAATGTAGGTTTTATTATAAAACCGTAATTCCAGAAGCTGAGATTATACCCATAGAACCTGGAACAGGTAATGCTGTTTAGGAAAATAAAGAGGAATATTTCCTTGAACAAACTATTTTAAATTAATAATAAATAATTACCCCTTTTATTTAATGAAACATCGTTTTATTAAAATGAAAAAATTAATTATTTCCGCTATTTTAGGTTTATTGTTTTTAAACCTTAATGCTCAAGAAGTCGTAACCGACTCCACAACGGTACAAGTTTTAGATGAAGTACTTATTAAATCTGTTAGAGTAGATGCAGATTCTCCAATTACGCATTCTAATATTGACAAAGAAGAAATTAAAAAAAGAAATTTAGGTCAGGATATTCCTATTATATTGAATTATTTGCCTTCCGTAGTAACTACATCAGATGCTGGTGCAGGGGTAGGATATACAGGAATTAGGGTTAGAGGTATTGATTCTGGACAAATAAACATTACAATTAATGGAATCCCTTATAATGATTCAGAAAGTCATGGTACATTTTGGGTAAATATGCCCGATTTTGCTTCTTCTGTAGAGAACCTTCAATTACAACGAGGTGTTGGAACATCCACCAATGGCTCAGGTGCTTTTGGTGCTAGTTTAAATATATTAAGTGAAGCTTTTTCTAAAGAAGCTTATGGAGAAGTAGGAGCCTCTTTAGGGTCCTATAATACCCAAAAATATAATGTGAAATTTAGTACAGGTCTATTAAATGAACATATTGAAATTTCTGGTAGACTTTCAAAAATTACTTCCGATGGGTATGTGGATAGAGCAAGTTCAGACTTGAAATCCTATTTTTTACAAGGTACTTTTGTAGATGATAATACCTTGATTAAAGCCTTGGTTTTTGGCGGTAAAGAGATTACCTACCAAGCCTGGTATGGAATAGATGGAGAGACTTTAGAAAACGATAGAACTTATAATCCTGCAGGGCTGTACACCGATGAAGATGGTAATGAATATTTTTATGATAATGAAGTAGATAATTATTCGCAAGATCATTATCAATTACATTGGAACCAGAAGTATTCTAATAATTGGTCAACAAACATTGGTTTAAATTATACCTATGGAAGAGGTTATTACGAACAATATAAGGAAGATGAAGATTTTGATTTTTACGATTTTACTCCTATTGAAATTGGGGGAGAGGTAATTAATACAACCGATTTAATTCGTCGTCGTTGGTTGGACAATGATTTTTATGTAGTTAATGCAAATGTCAATTATAAGAAGGACGCATTAGATGTTACAGCAGGGGCTTTTTATAGTTATTATGATGGAGATCATTATGGGGAAGTGATTTGGGCGCAAAATGCTGGAGGATCCGAAATTAGGGATCGTTATTATGATGGTAATGGAAAGAAAAATGAATTTACTGTTTTTGCTAAAGCAACCTATATGGTAAATGACCAATGGAGTATTTATGGAGATTTACAAGAACGGTTTATAAACTATAAAACTACTGGGGTGACTTCAGATAGAGTTCCTTTAGAAGTAGATGAAAATTATAGTTTTTTTAATCCAAAAGCTGGCCTTTCATTCAAATTGAGTCAAAAAAATCAATTATATACCTCTTACGGTAGAGCAAATAGAGAGCCTAGAAGAGGTGATTTTGAGGATGGAATTACCGAACCTGAGAAGCTAGATGATTATGAATTGGGGTGGAGATTTACAACTGAGAAGACAAAAATAAATTCTAATTTATTCTTTATGAATTACCAAGATCAAATGGTTTTGACTGGAGAAATAGACGATACGGGATCACCAGTTAGAACAACCAGTGGAAAAAGCTATCGATTAGGGTTAGAGATAGATGCGGAGTTTACAATTTTAAAGAATTTAAGCATCTTACCTAATATTGCTTTAAGCTCTAATAAGAACGAAGATTTTGTTGCACCAAAAGATGGAGAATTGGTAAATTTTGGAACCACTAATATTTCCTATTCACCAAGTGTAGTTGCTGGAAATATAATTAATTATGAACCTATAAAGAACCTTCAATTAGCACTATTATCTAAATATGTAGGTGAGCAATATATGGGGAATGTAGATAGCGATGCCTCTAAGTTAGATGCTTACTTTGTAAATGATTTCAATATTGTTTATACGCTAGAAAATGTTCCTTATGTTCAGGAAATAGTATTTACAGGCTTGGTTAATAATATCTTTAATGAAGAATATGTTTCCAATGGCTATTATTATACTTATGATGATACATGGACAGATCCAGATAGCACCACTACCATAGAAGGTACTGGCTATTATCCTCAAGCAGAGATTAACTTTTTATTGGGGATGACGGTAAGGTTTTAATTAGTAACGTAAACAATGTCCCCTGATCTTTCGGTGCGATATTGTTGCATTGGGTAACGAGACTGGTCGTCTTGATGTTGCCCTGTAACAATATCGTATCTATTTTCATCATCGCATTGACAAGTAGCTACAATTCCTTCTACCGCCATTCTAGAACAAGAGCTAGGGTTATGGTTAGGGTCACTAATTTCGAAAGCAGTGTATATGCTATTGTTAACATTATAAACCACCACTCCTTTAATACCTTGATTAGTGATTACCACACTATTTCCAGGAAACTTTAAGGGATTATATTCTGGAAGATTTAAATTAAGATTTAAATTAACAACAGGAATAGTTAAATAAGGATTGTTGTTATTATTAGTTTGGTCATCATCGCTGTTACAAGCTAATAATGATAGGCTGATAAAAAGAGTAAAAATTATTTTTTTCATTTCATAGATAAATAGGAGGCCAAAAATACAATTTATTGCTTATACAACAATTGTAAATTAAAGTATTAACTTATAATTAAGCAATCTCCCCTTATTTTTTTGGATGAGTTTTATTATATCTGTATTTGCTGCGATTAAATAATAAACCTCTAATTCTTAATAATTTGTTGCTTATATAATTTATGGTTCCGTAGAATAGTAAATAAAAAATAGAATAATTTATTTTTTAGTATCTTTGTACTTTAAGATCCCGTCTCGTATGGGATTTTTATGTTTATGAACAGATAGCCTATAAAAAACAATAACATGGCTATAAAAATGAAGCGTTATGAGTAAAGTATCTTATTATACCAAAGAAGGATTAAAAAAATTAACAGACGAGTTAAATCAGTTAAAAGACATAGAGCGTCCAAAAGCATCTAATGATATTGCTGAGGCACGTGATAAAGGAGATTTAAGTGAAAATGCAGAATATGATGCTGCAAAAGAAGCACAAGGAATGTTAGAAATGAGAATTTCTAAATTAGAAGAAATTGCATCTTCTGCTAGAATTATTGACGAATCACAATTAGATGATTCTAAAGCATTGATTCATTCTACCGTAAAAATTAAGAATCAAATGAACGGTATGGAAATGGTGTATAAATTGGTAGCACAAAGTGAATCGGATTTAGCCTCTGGAAAAATATCTGTAGATTCTCCAATTGGAAAAGGATTGTTAGGTAAGGAAGTTGGCGATGTAGCCGAAGTAGAAGTGCCTAATGGAATTATGAAATTTGATGTATTAGAAGTATCTAGATTATAAAAATGTCCATATTTACTAAAATCATAAATGGTGAAATTCCCTGCTATAAAGTAGCAGAGGATGAGGAGTTTATCGCTTTTTTAGATATCAATCCAAATGCAAAAGGGCATACGTTATGTGTGCCTAAAAAAGTGGTAGATAAAATATTAGACTTAGAGGAAGATCTTTACTTGCGATTAATGAAATTTTCAAGAAAGGTTGGTATCGCTTTAGAAAAAACAATTCCTTGCAAAAGAGTAGGGATGGCAGTAATTGGTTTAGAAGTGCCGCATGTTCATGTGCATTTAATCCCTTTAAATGAAATGAAAGAAATGACTTTTGCACATAAGGTTTCTTTATCTCCAGAAGAGTTTAATAACTTGGCGGAAGCAATTAATAAAAACCTTTAGTTTTCTTCCAAGCGTAAAGCTATTTCCATAGTAGTGCCTTCAGAACTACTTTTTAAAACTTTAATTTTACCTTTATGGTAATCTTCAATAATACGTTTTGCAAAAGAAAGACCTAAGCCCCAACCTCGTTTTTTGGTGGTATGGCCTGGATTAAATATGGTAGAAAAGTCTCTTTTACTAATTCCTTTTCCAGTATCCGAAATTCTTATAAAGACATATTTAGCGTTCGTTTCTATCGAAATGTTGATCTCGCCTTTTCCTTTCATGGCGTCGATACCATTTTTCACTAAGTTTTCAATGGTCCAACTAAACAGCTGTGGGTTTAATTTTACCATAATAAAAGTGTCTGGAATGTCTGATGAAAACTTAATAAGTTTAGAAAACCTTCTTTTTAAATAATCATAAGAATCTTGTGTTTCGGCAATTAAATCACATTTGGTCATGGTAGGAACAGAGCCCACTTTCGAAAACCGTTCTGTAATGGTCTTAAGTCGATCAATGTCTTTTTCCATCTCAAGAATATACTCTGGGTCGACATTTTCAGATTTAAGAATTTCTGTCCAACCCACTAAAGAGGATAGTGGTGTTCCAATTTGATGTGCAGTTTCTTTTGCCATTCCTGCCCATAATTTATTTTGTTCGGAAGCTTTTGCGGTCTTAAAAAAGAAATAGATTGCAGAAAAGAACAAGAGCATTATTAATATTAATGCTGCAGGATAATATTTTATTTTATTGATAATGGGGGAGTTTCCAAAATAGATGGTTTGCAAAACTGCTTCTTCATAAATAATCTCAATGGGTTCAAATTCTTCAGAAAATTGTGCAATAAGTTTTTGAATTTTTTCTGGGCTATCAATATCTTCTTTTGGGATATTTTTTTCGGTATAGCTATCCTGTATATGACTATACAACAACATAGGAGTTGTAGTGTTACTTTGTAAAATATTTAAAATTAAATCACTGGGTTCGTCTTCTACCGCAATATTATTTTGAGCAACTCCCCAGATATCCATTTTAGTACGTTCACTTTCTTTTAAAATATTAAAAAAAGTAAAGGTATTCCACATGATAAGTATGATGATGCATAGGGAAGTAAGAAAGAATAACCAACGTGTCGTTGCAGAGTTTTTAAGCATAATAATTAATATAAAAAGCGCATTTAAATATAAGGCAAATATGTTGATATTATTGTATAAACATATTTTTACAAACTATTTAGTTTGGGTACATTTGCAATCCATGATTTCAATTACACCACAAGAAATAAGTACCGGTAAATTACACGGTTATCTTTTAGGAGCGATATCTCCACGTCCTATTGCCTTTGCAAGTACTGTAGATGCTAATGGGAATGTAAATTTATCCCCTTTTAGTTTTTTTAATGTATTTAGTGCCAATCCACCAATACTCGTTTTTTCTCCTGCAAGAAGAGTGAGAGATAATACGACAAAACATACTTTAGAAAATGTTTTGGCTACCAAAGAAGTGGTGATAAATATGGTGAGTTACGATATGGTGCAACAAATGTCATTGTCTTCTACGGAATATCCAGAAGGAGTTAATGAATTTGAAAAAGCAGGATTTACAGAAGTTGCTTCAGATTTGGTAAAGCCACCAAGAGTTGCAGAGTCACCAGTGCAATTTGAATGTAAAGTAAATGAAGTTATTGCTTTAGGTACTGAAGGTGGTGCTGGAAACTTGATCATTGCTGAGGTTGTAAAACTTCATATAAAGGAGAGTATTTTAGATGAAGAAGGAAAAATAGATCCAATTAAAATGGATACGGTTGCACGTATGGGAGGTAATTGGTACAATAGGGCAAAAGAAGGAGTTTTTGAAGTAGAAAAACCAATAAGAACAATGGGAATAGGAGTAGATGCATTACCTGAATTTATTAGAACTAGTGATATTTTAACAGGAAATGATTTAGGTATTTTAGGGAATGTAGAAAAAATACCTTCGGAAGAAGAAGTAATGATGTTTGTAAAAATGGGAATTGAAAAATGTCCACATATCAATATAGCAAACAAAGAAAATACGCAAAAGCAAGCACAAGATATGTTGCAAAAAGGTGACGTTTATGACGCCTTTAGATTGTTATTAGCGATAGATTTAATGAAGATTAAATAGGGTTTTGTTCTCTGAGTGTTCCGACAAAGTCGGAAAGTTTCGAAGAGAGTAAAAATAGTACTAGAATCCCTTCGATACGATTTCAAAAATGAAATCACTCAGGGAACTTCAATAAAAAATAAGAATGGGCTTCGACACGCTCAGCCACCTAAGAATAAAAATAAGTATAAGTTATTAAAACAGGCTTCGACAAGCTCAGCCACCATAGATTAAGAATATTAATAGAAAAGAACACGATGGAAGTACAAGGGAAAATTAAAGTAATAGGAGAAACGCAAACTTTCGGATCTAATGGATTCAGAAAAAGAGAAGTAGTAGTAACTACGGAAGAGCAATACCCACAAGCTATTATGATAGAGTTTGTGCAGGACAAAACCGATTTATTAAACGCTTATGCGGTAGGGCAAAATGTAAAAATCAGCATCAACCTAAGAGGTAGAGAATGGGCTAATCCACAGGGAGAGATTAAATATTTTAACTCGATTCAAGGATGGCGTATAGAGAACTTAGCAGAAGCTGCAGGTTCTACAGAGATGCCTCCAATGCCACCAGCAGATGCCTTTGAGCCAGCAAACGATCTAGATTCGAAAGAACACGACGATTTGCCATTTTAGTATAGGGGTCATTTCGATACGTTCCGACTCTGTCGAAACACTCAATGACCAAAAACTCGTTCCTTGAGTGATTTCATTTTTCTGAAATCGTATCGAAAGGAACAAGTGACATTAATTTAAAAGCCTAAAGATTACTTAATAGTAATCTTTAGGCTTTTTGTATTTTTAAAGCATGAATATTACAAAAACCGTAGAATCTCTTTTTAAGAGATTTATGCCTTCTCCATTTGCAATAGCAATTATACTTACGATACTTACTATGGTATTGGCCTTGTTATTTACAGAAGCGCCTAAAGACCAATCTCCTGTTTTTGCCATACTTTCTTATTGGGAAAAAGGGATTTGGAATAATTCTCTTTTAGTATTTGCCTACCAAATGATGTTGATTTTAGTTTTAGGTCATATTTTGGTATTGAGCAAGCCCATGAATTTTTTAATTTCAAAACTCACCAATCTGGTGAGCAATACTTCTAATGCGGTATTGTTGGTTAGTGCTTGTACCATGATTGTTTCGTTTTTTAATTGGGGTTTGGGACTTATTTTTGGAGCCATTATGGCTCGTAAAGTAGCAGAAGCATCTCAATTGCGAGGTTTTAGTATCAACTATCCATTAGTTGGCGCATCGGGTTATGTAGGTTTAATGATTTGGCATGGAGGGATTAGCGGATCAGCTCCTTTAAAAGTTGCCGAAAGTGGACATTTGGCAAGTTTAATGACAGGAGTTGGAGATAGTAATTTGATAAGTCAATTACCCGATTTTATCCCGTTTAGTGAAACGGTTTTTAGTGGCTTTAATATGATTTTATTTGGAGTTTTATTGGTGGTAATCCCATTATTCTTATATAAGATTGGAAAGAAAGCTCCTGCCACCGTAGTTAATTTACCCATATATAAAGGGGTTAATTCTGAAGAAGCCAAAATGGAAGGTGCTGAAAAAATAGACCATTCAAAAATTCTCGGAATTGGTTTTGGAACATTGATTCTTATCGCCTTTATATATCAATATCAGGAAGCTTTATTAGCATTAGTGATAACTCCTAATATGCTTAACTTTTTTATGTTAGGATTGGCATTAATCTTACACGGAAACTTTAGAAATTTTTTAAATGCAGTAGAAGAAGCAATAAAAGGTGCTTCCGGAATATTAATTCAGTTTCCCCTCTATTTCGGGATTATGGGAATTATGAGAGATAGTGGAATGGTAATACAGATTTCTGACTTTTTTGTTTCTATAGCAACACCAATGACCCTACCCATTTTTACTTTTTTTAGTGGAGGTTTGGTTAATATATTTGTGCCAAGTGGAGGAGGACAATGGGCAATACAAGGTCCTATTGTTGTAGAATCTGCATTAAAACTAGGGGTGCCATTACCCAAAACAATAATGGCATTGGCTTATGGCGATCAGATTACCAATATGCTGCAACCATTTTGGGCATTGCCTTTATTGGGTATTACAAAATTAAAAGCCAGAGAAATTCTGCCCTATACCATCATGTTAATGGCAATTGGAACCGTAGTTTACCTTTTAGGCTTGATGTTTTTATAGAATAATATGAATCTTTTAACAACAAAACTTTGGTTTCCGAAACCTGAAGAAACAGATTTTGACGGACTACTTGCTGTAGGTGGAGATTTGAGTGTAGAGCGTTTGTTACTTGCATATCATTCTGGTATTTTTCCTTGGTATGATGAAGGGCAACCAATTATGTGGTGGAGCCCAGATCCTAGGATGGTATTGTTTCTTTACAATTTTAAAGTCTCTAAAAGCCTTCAAAAAACGATAGATAGAAATAAATTTAGAGTAACCTTTAATTCTTGTTTTTCAGAAGTACTAAAAAATTGTTCTACTATAAAACGAAATGGACAAACAGGAACTTGGATTACTGAAGAAATGCAAAAGGCTTATACAGAATTACATCTATTAGGACATGCATTATCGGTTGAGGTTTGGGAAGGGGAAGAATTAGTTGGCGGATTATACGGTGTAGATTTGCCTGAGAAGAAATTGTTTTGTGGGGAAAGTATGTTTTCAAAAGTTAGCGATGCTTCAAAAGTTGGCTTTTGCTTTTTAATAGAAAAACTGAAAATAGATAACTACAAATTAATAGATTGTCAGATGTATACGCCCCATTTGGAAAGCCTTGGAGCCGATGAAATACCCAGAATTGCCTTTTTGAAATACTTAGATTCCTAAGGGAATTAACACTATAAGATAGGAAAATGATTATCTTCGTCATTATTTTTTAAATCTATCCATAATGAAGTTTTTACCCCAAAAATTCGCCTTTTTATTCTTATTCTTATTAGTATTTAGTACTACCCTTGTATTTTCTCAAGAAGAGGAAGTGCTTCCTAAAGGACTTACAGAATCTGAAAAAGGAATTCTATCTCAATTTCAATTTAAGAATAATGTAATGTCAGACCCTCCTTCTGGACCTGTACGAGCAGCTGCAGAATGGGAAGAAGTAGAATATCTAGTGGTGCGTTGGACTTCAAGTTTTCAAAATATTCTAAGACAAATCGTTGAGGTTGGTGTAAGTGAGTGTAAGGTGATTATCACTACCCAAGACGAATCTTCAGTAGCTAATTATTTAACCAATGCTGGGGTAGATTTAACGAATGTTATTTTCTTGGACGAAAATAGCAATAGTATTTGGATACGAGATTATGGCGGAAACACCATCTATTCAGATGATGTAGGGGAAATAGCTTTAGCAGATTGGATCTACAACCGTCCTCGTCCTTTTGATAATGTGATGCCTACTGCTCATGCAAACCTTTTGGGAATTCCAATTTATGAAACCAATACTGGTATTAATGATTTGGTAAATACTGGAGGTAATTTTATGTCGGATGGTTTAGGAAATGCATTTGCTTCTAATTTGATTTTAGATGAAAACTCTGCTGGGAATCCTTATGGTGTTTCTGTTAAAACAGAAGCTCAAATAGATGGAATCATGAACGAGTATATGGGAATTGAGAACTATATAAAAATGGAAAATCTTCCTTACGACGCCATTCATCATATTGATATGCATATGAAACTTTTAGATGAAGAAACGCTTTTGGTGAGTAGATATCCAGAAGGAGTTGCAGATGGCCCACAAATTGAAGATAATATTGAATATGTATTGAGTAATTTTCAATCTCCTTTCGGAACTCCTTATGAGGTGGAATGGATAGATGCTCCACCAAGTTCTGGAGGTAATTATCCTGATACAGGAGGTTCTTACCGTACTTTTAGTAATTCAGTTTTTATTAATAAATCTGTAATTGTGCCTATTTATAGAGCTGAAGTTGACGGTCCAGCATTAGAAAAATACCAAGAATTATTACCTGGATATAATATTGTAGGGGTGGATGTTGATAATCCAGATGAAAACCTAATTTCTCTTTTTGGAGCAATACATTGTATTACCCATACTATTGGAGTTGAAGATCCATTATGGATTGTTCACCAACCTATTGATCAAGCTAATCCTAGTTCAACGGTTTCTGTGGATGCTATGATAAAGCATGATTCCGGGATTAGTACTGCAACAGTATTTTGGCGAGAGGAAGGAACTTCAGATTTTAGCCAAACGGCTATGTCTTTGGTTAGTGGCGACGATTGGTCTGCAGATCTTAATATGCCGAATACCACAATTAATATAGAATATTATATAGAAGCCGAAGCTAATTCTGGTAAAACCTTAGCCCGCCCAATTGTAGCTCCAGAAGGATTTTGGACCATACTTGTTGACATTCTTTCGAATGAAGAATGGGCAAATAATAATATTTCTGCTCCTTTTCCTAATCCGAGTCAAAATAAAGTTTCATTTGATTTAAATAATATTGGAGGACCGATACAGGTTGTTATATACAATATATTAGGCCAAAAACTGTTTGAAACTAATATCGATAAAGGTAATGGAATTATAAGTTTAGATTTAAATCAAGATTGGAAAGGCTCTTTATTTGTCTCTTTTAATGGTGATTTTGGAACTGTTACCAAGAAAGTTATTAAAATTTAATCAGCATATTTGCTGACTAATTTATATTCCTATTAATGCAAACGAATAAAATATATTTAATTTTATTAGGGATCTGTTTATCTTGTACTACTTACTCTCAGACGCAGGGAGAATCAGGTGTAAGTAAGGATATTGATATAGTAAAGGTATATACCCAAGTAGTCAACGAAGGCTATGGTACCGTTTTAATATATAAAGAATTAGCAAACGCTTATTATTTTAGAAGTAATTATACAGAATCTAAAAAATGGTTTGAAAAATTATTTTCAGAAGTAGAACCTCAAGAAAAAATACTTCTATATCGATATCAGCAATCTTTAAAAGCATTAAAGCTATATACAGAAGATAATGTTTATCTAACGGATTTCGTTATTGATTAATCCTTTACTTCCTTATACCTAAAGCAACTTTCTAAATGGTCATTTACCATGCCTGTAGCTTGCATATGCGCATAAACAACAGTAGACCCTACAAATTTAAATCCACGCTTTTTTAAGTCTTTGCTTATCGTATCACTTAAAGGAGTATTGGCTGGCATTTCGGACATGGTTTTAAATGTATTTTGTATAGGTTTACCATCTACAAAGTCCCAAATATATTTTTTAAAACTTCCAAATTCCTTTTGAATTTCAATAAAGGCTAGGGCATTTGTAACTGCCGATCTTACTTTTAATTTATTACGGATAATTCCTGCATCTTGAAGAAGTTCAGCTATTTTTTCTTCGGAATAATTTGCGATTTTTTTATAATCAAAACCATCAAAGGCTTTTCTAAAGTTTTCACGTTTTCTTAAAATAGTAATCCAACTTAAACCCGCCTGAAAAGTTTCTAAAAGTAAAAACTCAAAAAGTTTTGTTTCATCGTAAACGGGAACACCCCATTCTTCATCATGATAACTAAGGTATAAAGGGTCTTTTCCAGGCCAAGCACATCGTTGTTTTTCCATCGTAAAATATTAGAAAATCTAAAGTAGTAAGTTTTTTTTAATTAGTACGTCTTAGTACCTATGGAAAAAAACATCAATACCAATACAGAAATAAACGCCTTAGTAAATAATAGTATCCACAAGGCAATTAGTTATGACGAGTTTAGAACTCAAGTAGCAGAGCATGTAGAAAACGGAACAAGTTCTGGGCCATATCAATCGGAAGCTCTTTCTCAATATACTTTATTAAATAATTCGAGAATGAAGCGTTTAGATAAGACTACGAAGATTTCAGAAGAAATTTCAGAAAAATTTCAAAACTATAAAAACAATGTCACTTGGTTAGTACTTACTGAAAGTTGGTGTGGAGATGCTGCTCATGCTATGCCAGTTATGAATAAATTAACTGGACTATCCAACAATATAGATTTTAAGGTTTTGCATCGGGATGAAAACGAAGAATTGATGAATGAATTTTTAACCAATGGGACTAAATCGATTCCAAAATTGATTGCTTTTGATAATGAAACGAAAGAAGTTATTAGCGATTGGGGACCTTCCCCTTCAAAAGTGATGGCTATGACAAAAGATTTTAAAGAAAATAATAAAGTTCTAACGCCAGAATTTAAAAAGGATATTCAGGTTTGGTATAATAAGGATAAGGGAAATAGTATTGCAATCGATTTAATGCAGATGATAGCTTAATTAATTAATTATTAATAAGACTCTTCGACAAGCTCAGAGTCCGTTTGAATTTAGTTGTTTTCCGGTGGCTGAGCCTGTCGAAGCCATTTTAAAATGGAAATAAGTTAGGGTAGCTTGAATTTTATTCTATGCTATGTCTCTTCGACAGGCTCAGAGTCCGTCTTAACTATTCTTTAAATTTGTTAATTGGTGGCTGAGCTTGTCGAAGCCATATTTATTTAATGCCTAAAACTTTTCGGCAGGCTCAGAGCCCGAGACTATTAGCAGATTATAATTCTAATTCTCCGGTGGCTGAGCTTGTCGAAGCCACCTCATTATCGCTGTCCAGGAAAAATATAGGTGATACTTCCCATTTGTAATGACTTGTTTGAAGCAGCATTAAATCGAGTTTCTTTTGCGTATTTAATAGCACTATCTATTAAGCATTCGTTAGCGGTCGTAGATGAATTTTTATTGAATGTTGCTAAAACAACCTTGCCTAAATTGTTTACTTCAATGCGCAAGACTACTTTTCCAAAACTATCGCAGGTATATACTGGATTAGGAAAATGTATTGCATTACGGTTTACTAATCGATAACTGTTGGTGCTGTTTGAATTATTAGATCCTACATCATTTATTGAATTAGTAAGGGAAGTTTCTTTAGTTTCTTTCTTGTCGGGACTAGGTTTTTTAGAAACTTTGGATGCAGTCTGATTGGTATTTGTTCCTTCAATAGCATCATTCATTTCCTCTAACTTATCTTGAGTGCTTTCTGAAAGTTCACTGCGCTCATTTTCTTGTTCTGAAATAAATTTTTCAGCTTCATTAAAAGCTTTATGAGTTTCTACTTTTACTTTTTCAGAAGTAAGGCTTGCTAGTTCTTCTACTGGGAATAGATCTTCAGCAGCAATTTCTAGAATATACTCTTCTTCTTGAACTTCTTCCACTTTTGAAAGCTTTATACTATACATAAGCAGCACTAGATTGCCAACCAATAAGCTTGCAATTAAAAATGCTTTATAAGAATAGTTGAAATTCATATTCTAAAAATAATGAATTTATTTAATAATGAATAGTTTATAACTTAAATGCTTCCTCAAAACCTTCAATTGAAACCGCATTTTCTAACGAGAAATCACCAATTTTAGTTCTTCTAAGTGCAGAAAGATGTGCACCATTGTTTAGTGCTATTCCAAAATCGTGAGCTAAAGAACGGATATAAGTTCCCTTGCTACATACTACTCTAAAATCAATATTTGGTAGTTCAATATTAGTGATTTCAAATTCTGAAATTTGAATTGTTCTTTTTGGTATCTCCACATGTTCACCAGCACGAGCATATTCATACAAACGTTTTCCATCTTTTTTTAATGCTGAAAAAACCGGAGGTTGCTGTTGTATTTCTCCAATGAATTGCAGTGTAGCATTCTGTATTTCTTCCAAAGTAATATTCGAAACATCAAAAGTTTTATCTATTTCAGATTCTAAGTCGTAGCTTGGTGTAGTTGCACCTAATGTAATGGTTCCTGTATATTCCTTTATTTGTGCTTGGTAGGTTTCAATCTTTTTGGTAAATTTTCCAGTGCAAAGAATGAGTAAGCCAGTCGCCAATGGATCTAAAGTACCCGCATGACCAACCTTAATTTTTTTAATCTCGAATTGTTGCTTGATTAGCCAACGAATTTTATTTACTACCTGAAAAGAAGTCCAATTTAAGGGCTTGTCAATAAGCAGTACTTTTCCTTCTTTATAATCTTCGAGCGTATTCATAATTAATTATAAAAACTAAATCCAATTGCAATTAAACCAACAATTAGACAGTAAATAGCAAAGTAAGAAAGTTTGCTTTGTCGTACCAATTTAATCATCCAAGTACAAGCAATTAGTCCGCAAACAAAAGCTGAAATAAAACCTAAGCTAAGAGAGGTGTAATCTATGGTATTGGAAAATAGTTCACCACTTAACACATCTTTTGCAATTTTTCCGAAGATTAATGGAACCACCATTAAAAACGAAAAACGTGCCGCTTTACTTTTATCATTTCCTAAAAGGACAGAAGTGGAAATGGTGGCGCCACTTCTAGAAATTCCAGGTAACATGGCAATTGCCTGTGAAATACCAATAATAAATGCATTACTATTAGATACTTTTTTACCTGTGTTTTTAGATCGGTCTGCCAACCAAAGTAACAAAGCGGTTACTAGTAGCATAGCGCCTACAAAAGCAATGTTTCCACCAAAAAAGGATTCTAATTGTTCTTCAAAAAACAAACCTATGATAACTGCTGGAATCATAGAGATAATAATTTTCACAGAAAATTGACTTTCTTCATTCCATTTAAACTGTAACAGGCCACTAATAATTTCCCAGATGTCTTTTCTAAAAACAACAATAGTACTCAGTGCAGTTGCAAAATGTAAGACTACGGTAAAAAGCATACTATCTTCAGGAATAGAATCATCTCCTAAAATAGCTTTTCCTAACTCTAAATGTCCACTGGAAGAAACCGGTAAAAACTCTGTAAACCCTTGGATAATACCAAGGATTATAGCATCTAAACTATCCATTTTATTTTTTAGGATTTGGATTTAAAAGGATGGCATATACTTCAATAGCAAAACCAATAAGTATAAATGTTGGAGCCAAACGAATACGTCTCCAACTGTAGATTTCTGGATTAAAAACGTTGGGGTCATCACTACCGCCACCGGACATTAAAATAAAACCCAAGACGATAAAGCCAATACCAATTAGCATAAACTTATAATTCTTACGACGAAATATAAATTGACCTGTTGCTTTAGTAGCTTCTTTTCGTTTTTTCTCTCCCATAATTTAATTCAATAAAAACAACCGTCTTATTTACTGTTGTTTATGTGATAATTTCCGTGCTAAAATGCCAATTTTTTGACGGCTGCAAGGTAACTTTTTTGTTCCTAATAATAAGAAAACAAAAATATTAATAATACAATTCATCCGTTTTTAAATTCAAGAATCGTTGCGTTGCAATAAAAGTGCTTATCCAAGTGATAAAAATTCCCATAAAAAATATAAAGCCAAACAAAGCGATAAGTATCATTTTGTTTTCTATAAGTTTAAGTTCTACAAAACTATTGTTGAGGTAATATAAAACTACTCCCATACCAATCATTGCCAAAATGGAACCTATGATTCCCAATCGTACACTTCGCCATATAAAAGGGCGTCTAATAAAAGTCTTAGTAGCGCCAACCATTTGCATAGTTTTAATGGTAAATCGTTTTGCGTAAACCGAAAGGCGAATAGAACTATTGATTAATAAAACAGCGATAAATAGAAAAACACTACTTACAATCAACACCCAAAAGCTTATTTTTTTTACATTCTCTGTGAGTTTAGCAATTAGAGGTTTGTCATAAACCACATCGTCGACAAAGTCTTTATTGTTAATTTCAAGAGTGATTTCCTCAATTAATTCCGGACTAACATAAGCAGCTATTAAATGAACATCGATACTGTTTTGCAATGGATTATAACCTAAATAATCTGTAAAATTTTCACCAATAGTAACACTGTGTTCTTCTGCTGCTTGTTCTTTAGAGATATATTCTGCAGACTTGGTATATTCTGCGAGTGCTAAACTTTGCTTCAGTTGGGTAACTTCTACTTCTTTAGCATCGTTTTTTAAGAAAATGGTTACTGAAATCTGTTCTTTAAAATAGTCGGCAACCCTTTTTGAATTTAATACCAATAGCCCTAGTAATCCCAATAAAAATAATACTAATGAGATACTAATAACAACCGAAAAATAGGAAGATATCAATCTTCGTTTTTGGTATTTTTCAAAAGATGAGGCCATACTTTATAATTAAATTTGAAATGTAAAAATACAATTATTATTACAACGTTTAAACTTTTGTCTTTCGTACAATACCCTTAAATTTGCCCTTTCCTGAAAATGAAGACATGAGTAAATATCATTTTAACGATATAGAAGCCAAATGGCAAAAATATTGGGCAGAAAATCAGACGTTTAAAGCCCAAAACCAAAGCGACAAACCTAAATATTATGTACTAGATATGTTTCCTTACCCGTCTGGGGCAGGACTGCATGTTGGACATCCACTAGGTTATATTGCCAGTGATATTTATGCGAGATATAAAAGGCATAGAGGCTTTAATGTATTGCATCCTCAAGGATACGATTCTTTTGGTTTACCTGCAGAGCAATATGCGATACAAACGGGACAGCATCCAGCTAAGACTACCAAAGAAAATATAGCACGTTATAGAGTGCAGCTGGATAAAATTGGTTTTTCATTCGATTGGAGCCGTGAAGTGCGAACTTCAGATCCAAATTATTATCGATGGACCCAATGGATTTTTATACAATTATTTGAATCCTGGTATTGCAATGTATTAGAGCAATCCATGCCAATTTCTGAATTGACAGATATTTTTGAAGAAGAAGGAAATATTGGCTTAAACGCAAAATGCGGAAACAATCAACCCGATTTTTCTGCAGAAATGTGGAATAGCTTTTCAGAAGAAAAGAAACAAAAAGTATTACTGAATTATCGTTTGACTTATTTAGCGGAAACGGAAGTGAACTGGTGTCCGCAATTAGGAACCGTACTTGCGAATGATGAAATCGTAAATGGTGTTTCAGAAAGAGGTGGTTTTCCAGTAATTAAAAAGAAGATGACCCAATGGAGTATGCGTATTTCGGTATTTGCCGAGCGTTTACTGAGTGGCTTAAATGAGTTGGATTGGAGTGAGTCTCTTAAAGAAACCCAACGTAATTGGATTGGTAAATCTGTTGGAGCTTCGGTAGAATTTAGAGTCCTTAATGAAGAAAAAGAATTTCAGGGAATTGCTATTAAAACTTTTACTACCCGACCAGACACTATTTTTGGAGTTACTTTCTTAACACTAGCTCCAGAACATGAGTTGGTAGATAAAATTACAACCATAGAACAACGCATAGAAGTTGGAGAATATATTACTGCTTCTGCTAAGAAAAGTGAGCGCGAACGTATGGCAGATGTAAAAAACATTACGGGTGTTTTTACAGGAGCCTATGCTAAGCATCCATTAACCAAAGAATTAATTCCAATTTGGATTGGCGATTATGTATTGGCTGGCTATGGAACAGGAGCTGTTATGGCGGTACCTTGTGGAGATCAAAGAGATCATGATTTTGCAAGTAAATTTAATATCCCTATTAAAAATATATTTGAAGGCATAGATGTTTCGGAAGAAGCGCATACCTTAAAAGAAGGAACTGTAATTGCTAATAGCGATTTTATTTCGGGTCTTTCTTATAAGGATGCCTCAGAAAAAGTAATCGAAGAGTTAGAAAAAAAACATCGGGGTGCTAAAGAAATCAATTACCGTTTAAGAGATGCAGTTTTCTCCAGACAACGTTATTGGGGAGAGCCTTTTCCTGTTTATTATAAGGAAGGATTACCACAAATGATAGATGCAGAGCATTTACCAATTCGTTTGCCAGATGTAGAAAAATATTTGCCTACCAAAACTGGAGAGCCCCCTTTGGGACGTGCCGATGTTTGGGCTTGGGATACCGAAAACAACAGCATTGTTTCCAATAAAAAAATAGATAATAAAACCATATTTCCTTTAGAAATGAACACCATGCCAGGTTGGGCTGGGAGTAGTTGGTATATGTTCCGTTATATGGATTCTTTAAATGAAAAGGAATTTGCTTCTAAAGAAGCTATGGACTATTGGGGAAATGTAGATTTATATATTGGAGGAAGCGAGCATGCAACAGGACATTTATTATACAGTCGTTTTTGGATAAAATTCCTAAAAGACAGAGGGTTTTTGACAGTTGATGAGCCATTCAAAAAACTCATCAATCAAGGGATGATTTTGGGGGAGAGTGCTTTTGTATATCGTGTTAAGGGTGAAAACAAATTGGTTTCAAATGGGAAGTTAAGTCAGTATGAAACTGAACCAATTCATGCGGATGTGTCTTTTGTAAATACTAGTAACGAATTAGATGTGGAAGCTTTTAAAAATTGGCGTCCAGAATTTAAGGATGCAGAATTTATCACAGAGGAAGACGGTACTTATAAAGTAGGTCGGGAAGTTGAAAAAATGTCGAAATCCAAATATAATGTGGTAAATCCAGATGATATTTGTGAGCAATATGGAGCGGATACTCTAAGAATGTACGAGATGTTTTTAGGTCCTTTAGAACAAGCAAAACCTTGGAGTACGGCCGGTATTACTGGAGTGCATTCCTTTTTAAAGAAAATGTGGCGTCTATTTCATTCTGGCGCGGAAGAAACTTTTATGCTTAGCGAAGAAGTAGCGACTAAGGAAAACCTAAAGACTCTCCATAAAACGATTAAAAAAGTAGAAGGAGATATTGAGAATTTTAGTTTCAATACATCGGTGTCCACTTTTATGATTGCGATAAACGAACTAACTGCTCAAAAATGTACTAGTAGAGAAGTACTATCACCTTTGGTAGTTTTACTTTCTCCTTATGCACCACATATCGCAGAAGAATTATGGAATAAACTTGGAAATACAGATAGTATTTCAGAAGCTTCCTTTCCAATTTTTGAAGAGAAATATTTAAAAGAAAATACGAAAGTGTATCCTGTTTCTTTTAATGGAAAAATGAGATTTACATTAGAGTTATCTTTAGACTTAAGTAAGGATGAAATAGAATCTGCCGTAATGTCACACGAGAAAACCCTTCATTATTTAGATGGCAGAACCCCTAAAAAGGTGATTATTGTTCCTGGTAGGATTGTAAATATTGTTGGATAAATTATTGCACGCTTTTTGCAATAGTAATAGGATTAATATAAAATTGATATAAATCATGGGTGGATACTATTTATTAGCAGGAATCATATTTTTAGTGAGTATGTATGTGAGTAATCGACTAAAAAGCAAGTTTAAGAAATACTCAAAAATTCAACTTAGAAATGGATTAAGCGGAAAAGAAATTGCTGAAAAAATGTTAGCCGATAATGGAATAAGAGATGTTCAGGTAGTTTCGGTTAAAGGACAATTAACAGATCATTATAACCCAGCTAATAAAACAGTAAATCTTAGTGAATCGGTTTATTCGCAACGTAATGCTGCTGCTGCAGCTGTTGCTGCTCACGAATGTGGTCATGCAGTACAACATGCACAAGCTTATTCTTGGTTGACTTTACGTTCTCAAATAGTACCTGCTGTTGGGTTTTCAAGTAAAATATCCAATTTTGTAATTATGGCTGGATTAATTTTAATGTACTCTGGAAGTGCATTAGGGTCGATGTTGTTTTTAGCTGGAATCGTTTTGTTTTCAGTAACGACACTTTTTACATTTATCACTTTGCCTGTAGAGTTTGATGCTAGTAATAGAGCTTTGGCTTGGTTAGAAAGTAGTCATATGGTAACTCAAGAAGAACATGCTGGAGCAAAAGATGCTTTAAAATGGGCTGCAAGAACCTATGTGGTTGCTGCTTTGGGATCCTTAGCTACACTGCTTTATTTTATAAGTATGTTTATGGGTAGAAGGTAAATTAGCCTCCAACATTATTTGGGTTATACCCCAAATACTCTAATTCTTTTTCAACAAAACTAACACCATAGTTTTCCAATTCTTTTAAGATTGGTTCATAGACTTCTTTTGTAAGTGGCCTCTGTACACCTGGTGTGGTTATTTCTTTGTTTAGTATTTTTAAGGAAGCAATAGCAACTGGTAAACCTACAGTTTTAGACATAGCAGTAAAAGTTTGGTCATCTCCAAGGATAACCATGTTACTATCTATTCTATGTTTTTTGCCGTTCAATTCATATCCAAATTTATGATACATTACAATCATATCTTTGTCGTTTTCGGCTAATGTCCATTGGTCCATTAATATTTTCTGAAGTGCTTTTGCAGGAGTAGCATCTTTAATATCTAGGGTCTTTTCACCATTAAAAATATCTAATTCTTCCAACTTACCCCACATTAAGTCATCTTGATCTATTTTAAGATTATGGCGTAATTTTAACTCCACAGAATCTGTTGGGGAATAAGGTAAAAATAGGTTGATGTACTCTCGATAAGTTAAATTTTCAGAGTTTGGAATAGTATAACTATCATCAGTCATTCCCAGTTGTACAAAAATATTCCATGCCTTACTAAAACCTACTCTTCTAATGGTACCTCTATATAAGGTAAGAATATCTTCAAGCTTATAAACAGATTGATATTTTAAGGAGTTTCTATTGGCATAGACTTCAAATTTACCATAACCATCGATTTCAATAATTTCGGTTCTTCTAAAAAGCCTATTATATGGAATATATTTATATTTTCCTTCCTGAATAAATTCCGCAGCACCACCTTGACCTGCTAGTACTACATTTCTTGGGTTCCAAGTAAATTTATAATTCCAAAGATTATTGTCGCTTTCTGGTGCGATTAATCCACCCGTAAAAGATTCGAACATTAATAATTTTCCACCCGCACCTTTAATACGGTCTATCACTTGCATAGCACTCATATGATCAATTCCTGGGTCTACCCCAATTTCATTCATAAATACCAAGCCTTTTTCTTTTGCAGCAGTATCAAGAGCTTGCATTTCGTCACTGATATAAGAAGCGGTAACCAAGTTTTTTTCGAAAGTGATACAATCTTTAGCTACTTCAATATGAAAACGAGCAGGTAGCATTGAGATTACCATATCACAACTTTTCACAGCTGTTTCTCGCTGTTCTTTATTAAAAACATCTAATAGAATACCTTTTGCATTGGGATGCCCATTTGTAAATTTTTGAGCAGATTCTATAGAAATATCACCTATAGTGATAAATAGATTTTCAGACTGAGATTTCTCAAGTAAATATTGAATTAAACTCGATGCTGATTGTCCTGCTCCTATAATTAAAATGTTTCTCATTGCTTGGGTTTTCGTAAATTTGAAGATTCGTTTAAAACAAGGCGAAAATACTAAATTATACCCGTTTCTTATGATGAAAATTGATAAAAATATTGTGGTTGTTGCTTCATTTTTGGGAGCATTAACTATTGCTATTGGTGCTTTTGGAGCCCATGGATTAAAAGAATTAATCAACACGAAAGCACTTGCTACATTCGAAACTGGAGTACGATACCAAATGTATCATGTTTTTGCTCTTTTTATTCTTGGAAATGCAACTAGGATTCCTTTAAACACAAAAAAGTGGGTATTTCGATTCTTTATTTTGGGAATTATCTTCTTTTCGGGATCCATTTATTTATTATCCTTGGATACTTTGTTGCCTTTTAATGCAAAATCTTTAGGATTTATAACTCCTATTGGAGGAATGTTTTTAATATTAGGCTGGTTAAGACTAGGATTTGGACTAATTGTGAATAAAAAAGAAGAATAATTTGTAATTAAAAGGTCTGTTTTTAATAGAATTATTAATTTTGTGCGATACAACAATTAAACCTTGTTATGGTCGATAAAAACCAAACTGCAAAAATGATTTCGTTAGATAGTTACGGGATTTCAAACGCAAAAGTAAACTATCAACTTACCTCAAAAGAATTACATCAAGAAATATTAGATAAGGAACTCGGTAAAGAAGCTAACAGTGGCGCGATTGCTATTGATACTGGTGAATTTACAGGGAGATCCCCAAAGGATCGTTTTATAGTAAAAGACGACATTACACAAGATAAGGTGTGGTGGGGAGATATTAATATTCCGTTTTCTTCTGATAAATTTGATGCACTTTATAAAAGAGTAACAGATTATCTTTCTGAAAAAGAACTATATGTGCGAGACAGTTATGCTTGTGCCGACGAAGACTATAAGTTAAATATTAGACTAATCAATGAATACCCTTGGTCTAATATGTTTGCCTATAATATGTTTTTACGACCTACTGAAGAAGAACTTGAAGGTTTTGATCCAGAATGGTTGGTGGTTAATGCTCCAGGTTTTATGGCAGATCCTAAAAGGGATGGTACCAGACAGCATAATTTTGCAATTTTAGATTTCACAAAAAAGATTGCTCTTATTGGTGGTACAGGATATACTGGAGAGATTAAAAAAGGAATATTTTCTGCTTTAAACTTTATACTTCCAGTATTTAAAAATACTTTACCAATGCATTGCTCAGCAAATGTTGGTGAAAATGGAGAGACTGCAATATTCTTTGGTTTATCCGGAACAGGAAAAACAACTTTATCTGCAGATCCTAAGCGTAAATTAATAGGAGATGATGAGCATGGTTGGACTTCAGAGAACACCATTTTTAATTTTGAAGGTGGATGCTATGCGAAAGTTATAAATCTTTCCGCTGAAAATGAACCCGATATCTATAATGCCATTAGACCTGGTGCGATATTGGAAAACATTATTATGGGTGAAAGTGGTGAAGTTGATTTTGATAATACTTCTATCACTCAAAACACACGTGTTAGTTATCCAATATATAATATAGACAATATTCAGGTTCCTTCTATTGGAAAGAACCCTAAAAACATATTCTTTTTAACAGCAGATGCTTTTGGAGTTTTACCTCCAATTTCTAAACTTACTCCTGGGCAAGCAGCATATCATTTTATTAGTGGTTATACTGCAAAGGTTGCAGGAACAGAAGCTGGAATTAATGAGCCTCTTCCAAGTTTTTCAGCTTGTTTTGGTGCGCCGTTTATGCCACTTCATCCTACTAAATATGCAGAAATGCTTAGTAAGAAAATGCAAGATGCAAATGTAAATGTTTGGTTGATTAATACTGGTTGGACCGGAGGTCCTTACGGTATTGGTACTCGTATGAAATTAAAGTTCACAAGAGCTATGATTACTGCTGCTTTAGAAGGAAAATTAGTGGATGTTAAATTTAAACAACACCCTATTTTTGGATTGAATGTTCCGCAAACATGTGAAAATGTACCTTCTGAAGTATTAAATCCAAGAAAAACTTGGAAAGATGGAGATGCTTACGATAAAAAAGCATTAGAATTAGCTGCTTCTTTTAAGAAGAACTTTAAAGAATTTGAAGAGCATGCAAATAAAGAAATTTTAGAGGGAGCTCCTATTAAGGGGTAACTTTAAAAAACAATTACAATTAAAAAAGGCTTTTAAATTAATTTGAAAGCCTTTTTTTAATATTATATGAAAGATGTTTTACTTTCTTTTATTAACTTCTATAATGTATTTTTCTAAAGCCATAGTCATCGATGGGTTTTCGGGAGTTGGAGCTTGAATATCTACTCGAAGATCTTTGTCCTCAGCAGCTTTAACTGTAGTATTTCCAAAAACAGCTATTCGTGTATCCTTTTGTTCAAATCCTGGAAAGTTTTCAAATAAAGATTTTATTCCACTAGGACTAAAGAATACAAGAATGTCATAGTAGACATTTCTTAAATCTGAAAGGTCACTTACCACAGTTGTAAAAAAAGTAGCTTGTTTCCAGGTTACTCCTAATTCATCCATTAATGTTGGAACTAAAGGCTTTAATTTGTCTGATGACGGAAGTAAGAATTTTTCCGTTTTATATTTTTTAATGATAGGGATAAGTTCAGCAAAAGTTCTTTTACCTACATATATTTTACGCTTTCTATACACTACATATTTTTGCAAATAGTAAGCAACTGCTTCGCTTTGGCAAAAATACTTCATAGAATCCGGCACTTTAAAACGCATTTCTTCTGCTATTCTAAAATAATGATCCACCGCATTTCTACTCGTTAAAACAATTGCAGTATACTTTGTAAGGTCCACTTTTTGTGCTCGAACATCTTTGCTAGAAACCCCTTCCACATGAATAAAACATCTAAAGTCTATCTTAACTTTCTGTCTGTCAATTAAATCGAAGTAAGGAGAGTTTTCCACCGTAGGTTCTGGTTGAGAAACTAAAATAGTTTTCACTTTCATACAAAAATATTTTATTAATTATCCTAATTATACAACAGCTTTATAAAGTATAATAAAGGGGGAGATTTCGAGAGTGCAAAGATACAAAATAAAATAAAATAAGTTGCTTAAAATTAAAGTTCTATGATTTTTAAGACTATAATATATTATGACGCTGTAAAATAGGATGAATATTGAAGTGAAGAGGAATAGGGTATTTAGATTGGGTTTAAAATAATAGTAAAAGATTAAGTTGGATAAAAATATAAAGAGAGTTAAGTAATTGGTATAGGTTAATTTCTTAAAAAGATAAGGGTTTATAACAGAATCAATAGAAAATATAGTGCCTATCATTTTTTCGATAAATACTTTTATTGCTATAAAAACACTGGTTCCAATTAAAATTTGAAAAAACAAACTTGAATTTATAAGACCTTCTTTTGAAAAAAATAAAAGAATAAATAGAGATATTGAAACTAACTGAACACCAAAAAGAAGAATATTGAATGGGTGTTTTAATTCTTCGGTATCTCCTTTTGCAATAAAAAAGTTGTTCGATATTGGAAGTTTTATAAAATCCTCAAAACGTTTCTTGTATTTTACACTTAAAAAAGCTAAAATCACAAAACATCCTGCCAATATTAATGTAACCCAATCTTGTGATTCAATAGATCTTTCAATGTATTGCATGCAATATAATTTGTTGGATAAAGGTACAGTTTTTTAATGCATCAAAAAGTGCTCATTTACAAAATCCTTCACATTTTATTAAGCAAAAAAAAGTACATTTGCTTAAAATGGGGAATATGCATAATGCCTTGGTAGTGATACCTACCTTTAATGAAATTGAGAATATTGAAAACATCATTCGTGCTGTTTTTAATTTACCTGATGGATTTGATATTTTGGTAGTTGATGATAATTCTCCAGACAATACTTCGGCGATAGTTGAAAAGCTAATAACCGAATTTCCATCTCAACTTTTTTTAGAAAAGAGAAAGGGAAAATTAGGATTAGGTACTGCCTATATTCATGGCTTTAAGTGGGCGTTGCAAAGAGATTATGAATTTGTAATCGAAATGGATGCAGATTTTTCTCATAATCCAAAAGATTTGATCAAATTGTACAATGCTTGTACATTAGATGGGTTGGATATGTCTATAGGCTCTCGTTATAAAACAGGAGTTAATGTAGTTAATTGGCCAATGAGCAGAGTATTATTGTCTTGGTTGGCATCAAAGTATGTGCGGTTTGTCACAGGGATGAATATTTGTGATACTACTGCCGGTTTTGTGTGTTATAAACGCGAGGTCTTAGAGAAGATTAATCTAGATAAAATTCAGTTTGTGGGTTATGCGTTTCAGATTGAAATGAAATTTAAGACCTATTTAAATAAGTTTAAAATAGTAGAGGTTCCTGTGATATTTACAGATAGAACCCAAGGGGAATCGAAAATGAGTGGTGGAATTATTTCCGAAGCAATTTTTGGAGTAATATCTATGAAGTTTAAAAGTATGTTTACAAAATACGAGATTTAATGAAAACGGTTTTAATAAAAAACGCAAAAATAGTCAATGAAGGAGTCATTAAAAACGGAGACGTTTATATTGAAAATGATCGCATTGTAGAAATTGAGGATAGCATTAGTGTAAAAACTTCAATTACTCAGGTAATTGATGCTGAAGGGCGTTATTTACTTCCAGGAATGATAGATGACCAAGTTCACTTTAGAGAGCCTGGACTTACCCATAAAGCAACTATTGAAACAGAATCTAGAGCAGCAGTCGCAGGAGGAATCACCTCTTTTATTGAAATGCCAAATACAGTTCCTCAAGCAACTACCATCGAAAAATTAGAAGAAAAATTCTCTATTGCCAAAAAAACTTCTTGGGCCAATTATTCCTTTATGTTTGGAGGAACTAATGACAATCTAGATGAAATTCTAAAAGTGGATAAAAATAAAGTAGCTGGACTTAAATTGTTTTTAGGATCTTCTACAGGGAATATGCTAGTGGATAATCCAGAAGTTTTAGAGGAGATTTTCAGTAAAACAGATTTATTGATATCTGTGCATTGTGAAGATGAAGCGACTATTAAAAAGAATTTAGAGGAATATCTTTCAAAATATGGTGAGGATATTCCAATCGAAATGCATCCTAAAATACGAAGTGGAGAAGCTTGTTATATTTCTTCTTCAAAAGCGATTGAGCTTGCGAAAAAAACAGGAGCACGTCTGCATGTTTTTCATCTTTCTACGGAAAAAGAAACACACCTTTTCTCCAATAAAAAGAAACTTTCTGAAAAGAAAATTACTTCCGAAGTTTGTGTGCATCATTTATGGTTTACCGACAAAGATTATAAAACAAAAGGGACAAAAATTAAATGGAATCCTGCCGTTAAAAGTCAAAAGGATCAAGATGGATTATGGAAGGCGTTATTAGACGGTCGTATTGATGTAATTGCAACAGATCATGCCCCACATACTTTAGAAGAAAAAAACAATGGTTATACCAAAGCTCCTTCAGGAGGGCCTTTAGTGCAGCATGCATTGGTTGCCTTATTTGAAATGTATCATAAAGGAAAAATTTCTCTGGAAAAAATTGTGGAGAAAACAGCCCACAATCCTGCTATTTTATTTCAAATTAAAGATAGAGGCTATATTAGAGAAGGCTATAAAGCCGATTTGGTATTGGTAGATTTGGTGGCGCCATGGAGTGTAAATAAAGATAATATTTTTTACAAATGTGGATGGTCTCCTTTTGAAGGCACTGCTTTTAAATCTAGAATAACTCATACCTTTGTAAATGGAGTGCTAACTTATCATAATTTTAAGTTTCCAAATAGAAGTACTCCAGAAAGATTAACATTTAACCGATAATGAAATATCTATCTATACTAATTTGCGCCATTTTGTTTTTTGGCTGTCAGGATATAAAAGAAGTTGAAAAACCTGAGAACCTGATTTCACAAGAGGTAATGGTTACTATTTTAACCGATGTCTATATTAGCAATGCTTCCCGAAGCGTAAATAACAAGTTGTTAAAGGAATATAATATTAGATTAGATTCTGTGATTTATAATAAATACCATATAGATAGTCTTCAGTTTGTAGAAAGCAATGCTTATTATAGTTCCGATTTAAAAACCTATAAGGGTATGATTACTAAGGTGCAAGAGGGCTTAATTATCTTGCAAAAAGAAAAGGATAGTGTTTTTGAAAAAATTAAAAAAGAAAAAGAAGATTCTACTAAGGCTAAGAAAAAAGAAGATTCTACTAAGATTAAGATAAAAGAAACCCCAAAATTATTAGCCAATCCAATAGAAAGTGATATTAACTAAAATCTCTTAGATAATTTCTAGATATTCGTTCTAGTGACTTTTCATAATCTTTAAATTCGAAATTGAGCTCCTTTTTAATTTTTGAGGCATCGTAATAAGATTCCTTATATAATGAGGTGACAGTAGCTTTTAAAAGTCTTCTTTTAGTTCTGAATACCTTGTTTGAAAACCAATCTATAGTACTAAACAGGTTCATTTTCCATTTTTCAATTAATTTAAAAGGAGGTTTTTTATGAAGGTTAATCGCTAATTTAGATAGAAAATCTTGATAAGAAATATTAGCACTCACCAATAAGTAATTATTGTTTTTAACTTCACTATTCATTAATAAAACCATAGCCTTTACTACATCTTGAACATCTACAATGCCAATACCTCCTGAAGTATAAAATTTAATTCCTTTGGAAGCAGAACGCAAAATTCCTCCACTAGCAGAGCTCCAAATTCCATCGCCCACAATAACGCCAGGATGAACAATAATGGCATCTAAACCTTCTTGTGTGCCTCGCCAAACTTCCATTTCTGCATCGTATTTAGTTATGGTATAAACACTGTTTTTATCTTCGGGGTTGTATTCTGATTCTTCGGTGGATAAGGAACCATTTAGATTTTTTCCTAAGGTAGCAATAGAGCTAACGTAACAAAGTTTTTTAACCCCTTGGGATAAGCAAAGATTTACCACATTTGCCGTTCCTTCTACATTTACTTTTTTGAGAGTATTAAAATGCCTTGGGTTAAAACTTATATAAGCGGCACAATGGTAAACAAATTCAATGTCTTTAAATGCAGGAGTTAGGGAAGGTACATCGGTAATATCTGCCTCCATCCATTCTATTTTAGAAAAAAGAGATTCATAGTCATTGGTGTAAAAGGAGAATACATTTTTAACCGCATTTAAATCGCTGGATTTTCTATGTATTGCTCTAACTTTTTCGCTGCTCTGTAGGGTGCTTGTCGAAGTGCTATTTATTAAAGCATATAATAAATGTGCACCTACCAAACCAGTTCCTCCTGTTACTAATATCATAAGTACAATGTAGGAATATTATATTATAAATTAATCTAGTTTTTCTATATTTATAAAATGAAAAATATAGTTTTAACCATATTATTAATTTCTCCTTTTTGTTTTTATGCTCAATTTAGTGAACAAAAAATAATAAGTGAAGATGCTATATCTTCTTGGTCAATTTATGCTGCCGATATGGATGGAGATGGTAAGATAGATCTGCTATCTGCTTCTTCAGGAGATGATACTTTAGCTTGGTATAAAAATTTAGATGGATTAGGTGATTTTGGCTCTAAACAAACTATTGCTTTATTAGACCAAACAAGATATGTAATAGCTTCAGATCTAGATAACGATGGAGATCTAGATGTTTTAGCAACTACCGGATCTATTAATTTAGTGGTGTGGTATGAAAATGAAGATGGTCTTGGTAATTTTGGTTCCCAACAAATTATTAGTTCAGATTTACTCCTCCCTAAAATGCTTATTTCAGAAGATGTAGATAATGATGGAGATTTAGATGTTATTATTGCATCTAAACTAGATGGTAAAGTAACTTGGTTTGAAAATTTAGACGGTTTGGGAAATTTTGGAACCCAACAAATTATAAGCAATAATTCTTTAACTCCAATTTCTGTTTATTTTGCAGATATAGATGGCGATGGCGATGGTGATGTTTTATCCGATAGTTCTAGTAATAATTTTCCATGTTGGTATGAAAATGAAGGGAACGGTAATTTTGGTACCCAACAAGAAATTACCCAAGATACTTTAGGTACTCATTATGTTTTAGCAAACGATGTAGATGGCGATGGCGATATGGATGTATTAAATATAGAATTTGGAGGAGAAACTATTGCTTGGTACGAAAATACAGATGGGCTAGGCACTTTTGGTCTCAAACAAATCATAACTAATGACTTAAATGCACCTTTTTCTATTTTTATGGCAGATTTAGATAATGATGGGGATCATGATATTTTATATAACTCCCAAGAAGTAGTGGACTCAGATTATCTAGCTTGGCAAGAAAATGATGGTCATGGTAATTTTGGAGAAGTACAAGTAATTACAACTAATGTAATAGCACCTAGAGGGTTATTTGCTGCAGATATAGACAATGATGGGGACATGGATGTTTTTTCTACCTCTATAGCAGATAATAAAATAGCTTGGCACGAAAACTATACTATTTTAGGTGTAGAAGAATCGCTAGAAATTAAGATGAACCTACATCCAAATCCAGCGAATACTCATATAAATTTAACAAGTAATGGCAATTTCATTATTAACTCTATTGTGATTTATGATGTGATGGGAAGACAAGCAAAACAAGAATTTGAAAACACAAATCAAATAGATATTTCAAATTTAGAAGCTGGAGTATATTTTGTAACTATTAGAACAGATAAGGGAGAGCTTGTTAAAAAAATTATTAAGGAGTGATACATTAATACTTTAACAAATCATTCAATGTTTTTTTAATAATACCAATATCTTTCTTTGAAACTACACCTAACTTCTTTTTTAAGCGCTCCTTGGAGACAGAACGAATATGGAAAGTAAGAATTTCTGAAGCATTTTTAAGTCCGTTTTCATGACTTGGGTTTAAAACAACATTTCCTTTAAACTCCTTTATGTTTGTAGTTAGTGGGCAAACAATTACAATGTTTAAGTTCTCGTTAAGCATGTTTCCACTAATAATTAGCGAGGGTCTTCTGCCTCCTTGCTCACTTCCTTTAATGGGGTCAAAATACATTTCCCAAATTTCACCCTGCTTCATCTTCTACGTCTAATTGGTTTAAATAATGGGTCATTCCTTCTTCCGCCATTGCTAAAATATCGGCATCATCTTTATGTTTTCTGTAAGATCTAACATACTCAGCGCGTTCTAATTGATCTAAATATAAAGTCAATGCTTTTTGAATGAGTTTATTTTTTGGCATTTTCAATTTTTTAGAATAATCGTTTAGCTGTTCTAATAATTGATCTGGCAGTGTTGAAGTGAAAGTGGACATAACCAATAAATATGTATTTATGAAACACAAATATAATATTATTTATATCAATTGTTTTATAATTAATGTTTTATCTTAAAATTTAGAAATATATCTTTGTTGAAAATTTATAAAAATGCTTAAAAATTTCGTTGAAGAATTAAAATGGAGAGGGATGATTCACGATGTCATGCCAGATACAGAAACCCATCTAATGGAGCAAATGCGAACGGCTTATGTTGGTTTCGATCCTACTGCAGATTCTCTTCATATTGGGAACCTTGTTCCTATTATGTTATTGGCATTTTTTCAGCGCAGCGGACATCAGCCTATCGCCTTGGTAGGAGGTGCTACAGGTATGATTGGTGATCCTTCAGGGAAGTCTAACGAACGTAATTTGTTAGATGAAGAAACATTAAGACATAACCAAGAATGTGTTAGAAAGCAATTGGCTCAGTTTTTAGATTTTAGCTCTGGAGTAGAAAATAAAGCTATCATGGTGAACAATTACGATTGGATGAAAGAGTTTTCTTTTTTAGATTTTATCCGAGATGTAGGGAAGCATATCACCGTAAACTATATGATGGCAAAAGATTCTGTAAAGAGTCGTTTAACAGCCGATGGCGAAGGAATGTCATTTACAGAATTTACCTATCAAATGGTACAGGGTTACGATTTCCTTCATTTATATAAAGAGAAAAACTGTACCCTAGAAATGGGAGGTAGTGACCAATGGGGAAATATTACCACCGGTACAGAATTGGTTCGTCGAATTGGTGGTGGAAAAGGCTATGCACTTACCTGTCCTTTAATTACTAAAAGTGATGGAAGTAAGTTTGGAAAAAGCGAAGGTGGAAATATTTGGTTGGATGCCAATAGAACCTCTCCTTATAAATTTTACCAATACTGGATGAATACCAGCGATGAAGATGCTGAAAAATATATAAAGATCTTTACTTTTTTAGATAAGGAAACTATTGATGCTTTGATTCTTGAGCATAAAGAAGCGCCACATATGCGTTTGCTTCAAAAGCGTTTGGCAGAAGAAGTAACCGTAACAGTTCATAATAAAGAGGCCTTAGATAATGCGATTAAAGCTTCTAATATGTTATTCGGAAAATCAACTTCCGAAGATTTAAAAAATTTAGATACCAATACTTTTTTAGATGTTTTTGAAGGAGTTACGCAAGCGGAAATTTCTAAATCTGAAATAGAAAGTGGATTAGATATTATTGGAGCATTAGCTGAGAAAACAGGATTCTTAAAATCTAATGGAGATGCAAGACGTTCCTTAAAGGAGAACTCTGTTTCCGTAAATAAAGAGAAAGTTAAAGAAGGGTTTTCAATTACTAAATCCGATTTAATCAATGAGCAGTTTGTGTTATTGCAACGCGGAAAGAAAAATTATTTTATCATTAAAGTGGTTTAATAAACATCTTAAGAAATAAAACATACTAAAAGTCCCCAAGTCTATTAATAGACTTGGGGACTGAATCAAACTAACCAACCATTACTTTGAAGCCTCACAACACTCAGATCAACAGAGTATTAATTTTCCTTTTTCAAAAGATTATTCCAATTAGAATTGGCTTGTTTAAGTAATTCTTCTGGACCTTCATCTATCCATTTTTCTAGAGTATTTACTCCCCAACTATCGTAAAACAAATACAATTTATCATCTAGTATTTGAAATGACTTAGGGTTGATACTCACTTTTTCATTATTAACCGCAATGGCATAAGCGCAATATCCACCATATTGAGGGATATACATTTCTGGGTTTTTCTTAAAGGCTTCCAAGTTTTCATTGGATGAAAACGAATACATAACATTCTTATACGTATAGGTTATGTTCTTATCTCCTTTAATTGCTTCATTGTTAAAATAAGCTACAACGTCATATCCTTCAGCAGCATATCCGTTTTTTAAATTTATATTCTCTTGGGCTTGTACTATCGTAAACAGTAGAATTGCAAAAAGGGTTATGACTGGCTTCAAGTTATTTTTTTATCTCTTTTTTTAGTCGAGTATTTAAAAGAATACTTACATAAATATTATAAAAAATTAGAAACTTGGGGGTAAGGAACTAGGGAGCTAATTAATAATGCAATACTGTCTTTTAGTATTATGGTAATGCTTATTAATATGGTTACCACTAAAATGGAAACAGAAATATTATTGTTCTTTATTTCTTTAAATTCATCTACACCTCTGGTAAGTATGGAGAAAAGAAAAAATACCGAAGTGTTTATCAGTACCGAAACTACAAAACCAATAAGTAAATAAAGTCCGGAGTAAAGAATAATAGTAGAGGTTTCCACAACCTCTATTTGTGTTGTTGAAAGCCTGATAATATTAGTAATAGAAGGTAAAATGGCACTTAATATGATACCAGTGGAAAGTATAACTCCAGAAGTGAATATCGTAAACGCAAGGTTGTTTCCTCTTAAATCGTGTTCTCTAAAAAACAGCCATTTTAGTATTTTATAAGTGGTATAAATAATGACCACAGTAATAAGGATCGATAAGATAATTTCGATTAAGGATAAGGTAAATAGTTTTGTGTTCATAATAATATTATTTACTTGTTAGTACTATATTCCAATGCGCAACATCGTCAAAACCTGGAGAGAGATAGCCCGGTTCAAAATATTTGGCGGTGGTTTCCCAAAGGGTATATTTTTTTCCTTTATAAATTTTATGCAATCCACTTGCTGGAAGGTTTATTCCGATAATGGAATGTCGATAAAAATTACTGTTTACAATTGCGACATCGTAATTAAAATAGTTTAAAATACTATAGATGATTACCGTTCTGGTATCGCAATCACCCTTTAAATTTTTAATAAAAGACACTGGGTTTTGGATGCCATATTTAATATTTCCGATACAGCATTCTGGGCAATCTTCTAAAACGTGTTTTGTGTTAGAATCATAATTTTCCGTAGGACATTCTTTTTGTAATACGAATGAATAAGGGATGTCTTGTATGCAACTTACCACCATTTCGGCAAATTCCATTTGGTTTAAATTTTTGTCTTGATTTATTTTAACAAACATCTCCATAATCAAGTCTAAACTTGGAGTATCTGTTTGTGAAATATAAGCGTAGAGTTCTCCCCAGAAATATTTTTCAGAACTAGGCTTATAGTTGTTTATGTGGTTTTTAAGACTGTGATAATCTTTCTCTCTAACACTAAGATTACCAATATAATTATTGCCGTAATTATCTCGCCAATTTCGATTACTTGTATATAAAACGATGGAGTCGTTTTCTTCTAATATTTTAATTTTTTCAGTTCTTTCTTCTTTGCTAATCGTGTTTTCATTTTTTGGGTTGAGGATGTTTAGAAAAAAGTAGAACACAAATTGCAATCCAAATAATAGGAAGTAAATTAAAAAACCCGATTTAATAAGGTTCTTAATAACCGCTTTATCAAAAACGTATTTTAAGAATATAATAGAAATTACAATTGCAATAATTCCCGAAATATTTACAGAGAATGGAAAGAGGATTCGAATAACAATAAAACTTAAAAAAGAGAATACTCCTAAAATGAAAAATGGAAGACAGCCTTTATTTTCTTTTTTAGTTGGAGACATTAAAATACCATTAAATTACATCCACGAATATCACTATCATCAAATCTACCTAAGATTTCGAAACTTTGGTCAATAGATTTCTTTCCAAGATCTTGCGTAGCAATAAAGGAACAGGAATATAAGTTTGCCAAATCGATTACATTTATTCCTCCAGTTTTTTCGTTAATATACGATTGTGCATCTTCAGTATCTCGGGTAATAATTTTCATCCAGGGAGGACAATTAAATATACCATTTCCTTTGGAATATGCCTGCGAAAGAAGTTCTGTCATTCCGTATTCGCTATAGATTTCATTAACTCCAAAGCCATTTTTTAATAAGGCATGAAGCTCTTCTTTAATCATTTCTTTTCTACGCCCTTTCATTCCGCCAGTTTCCATAATAATCGTGTTCTTTAACTGAAACTGTTTTTCTTCCATTAAATCTAAAAGGGCATAGGAAACTCCTAATAAAATAGTTTTTTGCTTGGTCTTTTCCAGAAATTCCAGTTTGTCAATTAGGTCTGAAGTATTATCAAGATAAAACCCACTATGAGAACTATTGCTTTGTTTAATAAGTTCATCCACCATAAATACTAAAGAGGAATTTCCTTGCTCTAAATAAGATGGTAATAATGCTAAAATGGTCATTTCTTCACTAGAACCGAAAAAGTATTCAAATGCTTTGAAAAAGCTTTCTTGGTAAAGAGATAGCTTTGCGATAAAATGTTTGCTTGTTGTAGTTCCGGTTGTTCCACTACTGCTAAACATCTTTTCACTAGTAAACGATTCAGGAATTATTTGATGACTTTTAAAAAATTGTATGGGTAAAAATGGTATGTCTTTTACATTAGTAATTTTAGAAGGGTCAATCTTTAATAAATCACAAAATTCTCGGTAAACTTTTACGTTTTTATATTGAAATTGAAATACCTCTAATGCAACAGTATTAAATTCTTCAGGTGAAGAAATCGCAAATATTTTCTTTTCTAAATTCACTTGATAAAAATAGATAAAAAAAGCTTCTGCAAAAACAGAAGCTTTCAATAAAATAATAAAAGGAGAATTTATTTCACCACTAATTTTTTAGTGCTAGAAACTCCATTCTGAGATATTTTCATAATATATACTCCACTTGTAAGATTAGAAATATCTACTCTTTCTGTAGTGATTGTTTCGATAGTTAGTTTTCCTAAAATATTATAAATAGCAATATGTTTATTACCACTTGAATGAGATGAGATGTTTACAAAACCATTTGCTGGGTTAGGAAAAACAGAAAAGAATTTATTATTATTTTCATCTAAACCTAAAATTCCTTCAAAATGAATATTGTCAAAAAAGAAAGCTTCATTAGCTGAATTACATCTTACTTCTATTACTAATTGATATATCGCGTTACTATCTAATTCTATTTCACCCCACTGCCATATTCCTTGAATCCCAAGGTCATTGATGTCTGATCCTGTTGAATTTAAAATATCGAGCTCAATACTATTAGTTAAATCCTTCACATAGATTCTAATTCTATCAGACCCACTTTCGTTTATAGTTCCATCTCCTTCAAATCCTTCATCTGCAATAAAATAGTTTAAAAAAATATGGCCAGGCCATTCAATAAATTCTACTTCATCAAATTCTAAAATAAAATTTCCATCCACATCACTAATTTTATATCCTTTGTCTCCATCTGGATAAGGGTTGTCTCCAGGAGGTGTGGAAGTTGTAACTCCTACGGAATCTCCATCTGTTAATCCAACACCTGGTGTGTCATAAGGAACATATGATGCAGTAAACCCTATTTCACCTCCAGTAGAAGTAAAGTTTACAAAAGGTTCTCCATCGTTGTTAATTAAATCATGAGCAACAGCTGGATCACCAGTATCCATATAATCTCCGCCAATTGCTTCAGGTTCTTCAAAACTTGTGCTTTCATCTTGAGCTATAGAAATAGCACTAATAAAAAGCATTACTAAAAAAGTAGCTTTTTTCATAATAAATGATTTTAAAAAAATTAGGGGGAGAAATATAAAGATACAACAAAATACTTAGTTTATAGCATGTTACTATATTGTTAACCTGTCTCTTATACACATCTGACGCTGCCGACGATCTACTCTGTGTAGA